>Ga0272449_1000514_pt1 | contig 45966 bp, 49 predicted proteins | sample YNPCB0241_FD_198679 | JGI IMG/M metagenome (GOLD analysis project Ga0272449, IMG submission 198679) | Hot spring sediment microbial communities from Yellowstone National Park, WY, United States - YNP-CB-024-1 | ecosystem: Environmental > Aquatic > Thermal springs > Hot (42-90C) > Sediment...
AAGGCTGAAAGGGAGTTTATCATTTCTATTGATATTGTTATGTTGGCTATGCCAGTTGAGCCGTCTGGACCGCCAACGTAAATGCTTAAAGCCATGTTTGTTGAGTCGAAGACTACTCCGAGAACAGAAGAGTTCGTTGAAATATACATTGTATAGTTTTTCCATTCAAGTTGTATACGTATCCAACCTTCTGGGAGAACAGAGACAAAGTCGTTTAAACCGGTTGCTGCCGCTTCAAGACCATCGCTTACGCCGTCACCGTCAGTATCCGCTTTTGTTGGATCAGTCTTGAAAACCTTAACTTCGACACCGTCGCTGAGCCCATCGCCGTCAAAATCAAGATTGCCAAGGTATGTTCCATAGTTGATTTCCTCTATATTGGTCAATCCATCCCCGTCGTAATCCTTGTAAAGGTCTGTTGGGCCCAAGGGATTAAGGAAATTTTGGATTTCAGCTGAGTCTGATAGGCCGTCGCCGTCGCTGTCCGGATTAGACGTTATGGGCATTTTAAAATCTATGAGGTAGGGATAGCCTTCCATGCTGCCCGTGTATGGCATTTTAATGTATGCGGCGACTGAGTTGCCGACTGGCGACCATACAAGTCCATAGCCGTCATTAGAATCACGCGTTTATTGAGTCCGTTAACATTAACAGCTATTATGTTGCCGCCCCAAGCATCTTGATTAACATTTAATCCCCACTCTGCAACTGCACCTGTGACCTCTGAATAAGTTAGCGTTGTCCCGTTAGGTGTCCAGTCAACCCATATGGCGATCTTTCCCTCTGAAACGCTTGTAACATTCACCGAACCTGTACCGTCCAGATTAACAGTGCAAACCTTTTTGCATGTTGCGAAGGCTATTTTATCGTTTGATGGAGCAACCTTTAAACTTGTTATTATTGCGTTGCTTCCGTTAAGCTTTAGAACCAGCGATTTCTCGCTTGTGGCTAAGTTATATTTCCAAATGTAACTCGTGTAGTTGGCATTTCCAGTACTTTGGCAAAAAAGAGTAAACTAGAAACCATTGCTGGTTACGTCTATACTTACTTGAGGCAACACACCGCCCATGGAATTAACGCTGAAATCAACAATTTTACTCAAACCAGTTCCATCCAAGTTGGCTGCGAATATTGCTGATGGAGTATATGAGCTGCTGGCATTTGCAAAGAATATTTTTGTCCCATCCGGCGAAAAGGCGAATTGCGTGAATCGATCAAACCCCCAATAGCTGACCTCACTAGAAAAGTTGTATGCTATATTGCCGCTGTCCATATCTACAATTAGAACTCTTAAGCCTTGCAGACTTATGCTCATTATTGTAGAGTTCTCCGTAAATCAGCAAGTATTTACCAGATGGTGACCAAGCCATGCTTCTTGCATTAATCCATCCTCTGTCAATGTTAATCCAATTATCCTGTTTTCCACACGCTTGTAGGTGGCCAGTAAATAAGCCGTGGATTAGCATTAGCACCGCTGTCTTGGAGCTGCATAGATATAACCAACTGTACAGAATGCAGACAAGCCGAGGACAATTAAAAAGGCAGTAGTTGCTAGAACTTGAGCATATCTTTTCAACATGCTCCACGCCTCTTTGAATGCTTAATAAAGCTTTTCATTAAAATCTAAAAGGTTTATGAAGCGAAACTTCCGAGCGAGAATTCTTACTTCTATTATTGACTTTACATATGGAATAGTTAAAATTAGCCGAGTGCTCTGGCAATTCTTAACTTCTATCAACTTCATTAGGTATCATGAGGGCACATGAAAAAGTTTATTAGTGAGCTGTGTAGTCTTACGTGTTTAGCTCTATATATTGGAGACTTTTTAACCTGGATGATCCAAAAGGGTTGGAGGAAATTAAAGTTTGAGAAAACCCTCATCACGAAACGCCCTATACCGTTTAATTAAGAGCAAGAATTGTGGGGTTGGTTAAATTGGTTGAGGTTTCAAAAGAAGATACTAACATGTTGCTTAAGGCGTTTTTTAGAGAGAAGGGTTTAGTCCGCCAGCATCTCGACTCATACAACGAGTTTATAGACCACGGATTGCAAGAAGTCATAGACGAGGTTGGCGAAATTCCAATAGAAGTTCCTGAGTATCCATACAAAGTTAAGCTAGGACAGATTTGGATAATAGACCCGCAGACGCGGATAAGCGGTCCCTACGTGACCGAGGTTGACGGAACAAAACATGAAATTTACCCAATAGAGGCTAGACTCCGCAACCTAACTTACGCGGCGCCCCTAGCCCTTGAAATGACCCCGGTGGTTGATGGAAGAGAACAGGACACGGAACTTGTATACATTGGAAACATTCCAGTAATGTTAAAGTCTAAACTTTGCTTTCTTTCGCAGCTTTCCCGTGAAGAGCTTATCGCTTGCGGAGAAGACCCAGACGACCCAGGAGGCTACTTCATTGTTAACGGTTCTGAACGGGTAATAGTGGCTATGGAAGACTTGGCTCCCAACAGGATTATTGTTGACATAGACGAGAAGGGTGCAACACCAGTGTACCAGGCAAAATTGTTCTCCACAACTGTTGGTTTCAGAGCCAGAATAGAGTTGAAAATGAAGTCCGACGGAGCCATATACGTTTCTATGCCTGGAGTGCCCACAGAAATTCCCTTCGTCATAATAATGCGTGCCTTAGGATTAGAGTCTGACAAGGAAATCGCCGAAGCAGTCTCGCTTGAAAGTGAAATCCAAACCGAGTTAGAGCCATCCTTCGAAAAGGCTTTAGGCGTTGACACGGTTAAAGACGCAATTCTATTTATTGGAAACCGTGTGGCTCACGGCCAAGTTGAAGAATACCGCATACAAAAGGCTGAAACAGCCATAGACAAAAACTTTCTGCCTCACATAGGTAGAACAAGCCAAAGCAGAAAGGATAAAGCCTTATTCTTGGGCGAAATGGCTTGCAGAGTTATTGAGCTAAAACTTGGAAGAAGAAAACCGGACGACAAAGACCATTTCAAAAACAAACGTTTAAGGCTTGCAGGGCCGCTTTTAGCAGACTTGTTCCGTGTAGCCTTCAGAAACCTCATAAGAGACATAAAATACCAGCTTGAAAGAATAGGGGTTAAAGGCCCGATAATAACGGTTTCAGCGGCTGTCCGCCCTGGAATAATCACTGAAAGGCTTCAGCATGCGTTGGCAACTGGAAACTGGGGAAGAGGGCGCGTTGGAGTAACCCAGCTTTTAGATAGGACAAACTATCTTTCAACTCTAAGCCACCTGCGGAGGCTGCAGTCCCCCCTTAGCAGAAGCCAGCCAAACTTCGAAGCCAGAGACTTGCATCCAACCCATTGGGGACGTCTATGCCCAAACGAAACCCCAGAAGGCTCAAACTGTGGCCTAGTTAAGAACCTAGCCTTATCTACGTGTATTTCTGTAGGCGTAAACCCTGAGAAAATCAAACAGGTATTGTTCAGCATGGGAGTTACCCCGGTATATGGGGCAAACGAAACTTTGAAGCGTTTCGGAACTAAAGTTTTCGTTGACGGAAACATCGTTGGATATTGCACTTTTCCTGAAAAGCTTACAGAGGAGTTTAGGCAAAAACGAAGGACAGGAGAAATCTCGACAGAAGTGAATATAGCCTACTTCTCAAAAGTTCACGGCGAAAGGGAAGAGGTTTATGTTAACTGTGACGAGGGAAGAGTTAGACGTCCCTTAATAATAGTTGAAAAAGGCGTTCCAAAACTTAAACCAGAACACATTGAAAAGCTCGCCCGTGGAGAATGGTCATGGGAAGACCTGGTAAAAAACAGCATAATTGAATATTTAGATGCAGAGGAGGAGGAGAACGCTTACGTTGCCCTAAGCCCTGAAGAAGTAGTTCCAGAACACACTCACCTGGAAATTGCAACCCACACCATCCTTGGGATTTGCGCTTCAACCATACCCTACGCAGAGCATAACCAGTCGCCTCGCAACTCTTATCAAGCGGCAATGGCAAAACAAGCCCTAGGAATTTTCGCCACAAACTTTCCGCTGCGGGTAGACTCAAGAGCTCATATACTTCATTATCCCCAAACTCCACTTGTTGAAACCGCATTAATGGAGACCATAGGCTATAAACTGCGTCCCTCAGGTCAAAACTGCGTGGTGGCTGTTCTTTCTTTTGAGGGCTATAACATGGAAGACGCCCTCATATTCAATAAGGCTTCCATAGAGAGAGGATTAGCCCGTTCAACCTTTTACCGCATATATGAGGCTGAATGCCGCCAGTACATGGGTGGATTGAAAGACAAATTTGTTATACCTGAGCCTGGAACACGGGGATTCAGAGGGGAACAATATTATAGGCTGCTGGAGCCTGACGGAATAATCAGCATTGAAGCACAGGTGGCAGGCGGAGACGTTTTAATAGGAAGAACAAGTCCACCAAGGTTCCTTGAAGAATATAAGGAATTTGAAGTTAGGGGGCCATCAGTGCGTGACACCTCTGTGGACATGCGTCCCTCAGAAACAGGCATCATCGACGCAGTTTTAATAACGGAATCCGGCGAGGGAAGCAAGCTTGTTAAAGTCCGCGTTCGAGACCAAAGGGTTCCAGAGCTTGGAGACAAGTTTGCATCCCGCCACGGCCAAAAAGGCGTTATAGGACTAATTGTTCCACAGGAGGATATGCCCTTCACAGAAGACGGCATTGTTCCAGACATAATAATAAACCCCCACGCTATTCCCTCAAGAATGACAATTGGGCAGTTCATTGAGTCATTAGCAGGTAAAGTTGCAGCTTTAAGGGGGAAACCCGTTGAGGGAACGCCTTTCTCAAGCGAGAAATCAGAAGATTTGAAAAAGGCTTTAATAAAACTTGGTTTTAGCCAAAGCGGCCGAGAAGTCTTCTATAATGGAGTAACTGGCGAAAAATTTGTTGCAGACATTTTTGTTGGAGTTGTATACTATCAGAAGCTGCATCATATGGTTGCAGACAAAATACATGCAAGGGCAAGGGGTCAAGTGCAGATGCTCACGAGGCAGCCGACGGAAGGAAGAGCTAGAGGCGGCGGCCTAAGATTCGGCGAAATGGAAAGAGACTGTTTGATCGGGCATGGGGCAGCTATGCTTCTTCATGATCGATTACTTGAAGAATCAGACAAGTACACATTGTATATTTGCAAAAACTGCGGCTACATAGCCTACTACGACATGAAACAGAGAAAATACATTTGCAGAATATGTGAAGACAAGGCTAGAATCTCGCCGGTTACAGTTTCATATGCTTTTAAGCTTCTTTTACAGGAGTTGATGAGCCTTTGCATAGCGCCAAAACTTAAGCTTAAGGAGAGGGCGTAGCCATGGCAGTTGAAGAAGTTGCCCATGAAGTTGTTGACGAAATCCGTTTCGGTTTATTCTCACCGCAGGAAATGCGTAAACTTTCAGTTGTGGAGATTCAGACGCCGGACACCTATGATGAGGATGGCGCCCCAATAACTTCGGGACTGATGGATGGAAGACTTGGAACCCTTGAACCACGGCAGAGATGCAGAACATGTGGAAACACTGCGACCCGTTGTCCAGGACATTTCGGCCACATAGAACTTGCAGTTCCCATAATCCACATCGAGTTTGCAAGAATAATATACGACCTTTTGAGGGTAACATGTAGGAACTGTGGGCGAATTTTGCTGCAGGAGGAATCCATAAAGAAGTTACGCGCCAGAATTGATAAGACCCGCCAACTTTTAGGCACAGTTCCAGATGAAATCTTTAAGAGAATAGTTCAAGAAACGAAGACTAAAACATGCCCCCACTGCAACACCCCTCAGTATAAGATAACTTTTGAAAAGCCAACAAAGTTCAGCGAAGAAATTCCGGAGAGTGGTTCCCAACCTTTAACGCCAAGCATGATTCGGGAAAGGCTGGAGCGCATATCCAACGAAGATATAAGGCTTTTAGGGTTTGACCCTGAAACTGCACGCCCAGAATGGATGATACTGCAAGTCTTGCCCGTCCCACCAGTTTATGTGCGTCCATCCATTACCTTGGAGTCTGGAATACGCTCAGAAGACGACTTGACACACAAACTTGTGGACATAATTCGCATAAATCAAAGGCTTAAAGAAAACATGGATGCTGGAGCTCCAACGCTTATAATTCAAGACTTATCAGAGCTTCTCCAATACCATGTGACGACATATTTCAACAATGAAGCTTCAGGGATACCCCCGGCTAGACACCGCTCCGGCAGAGCCTTAAAAACGCTTTCGCAGAGGCTGAAGGGAAAAGAGGGAAGATTCCGAAGCAACCTTTCAGGAAAAAGGGTTGACTTTTCAGCGCGCACTGTTATATCTCCAGACCCCAACCTTGACATTAACGAGGTCGGCGTCCCCCTTGAAGTTGCCATGAGGCTTTCAGTGCCTGAAAAAGTAACCCCATGGAACATTGAAGAGATGCGGAAACTAGTTTTAAACGGTCCTGAAAAATATCCAGGAGCCCTCTACATAATCCGTCCAGATGGAAAACGTATAAGACTTGAGTTTGTAACAGACAGGGAAAAAATCGCTGAAGCCCTAGAGCCCGGCTTCATAGTTGAAAGACACCTTAAAAATGGCGACATAGCCGTTTTTAACCGTCAACCATCCCTCCACAGGATGTCAATAATGGCGCATTACGTGCGGGTTCTTCCATACAAAACTTTCAGACTTCACTTGTGTGTTTGCCCACCTTACAATGCAGACTTCGACGGAGACGAAATGAACCTTCACATACCTCAAAGCGAGGAAGCCCAAACAGAAGCCCGCCTATTAATGCAGGTTCAAGACCAAATACTTTCTCCAAGGTTTGGCGGCCCCATAATAGGGGCAATTCGAGACTTCATAACGGCTGCATACCTTTTCACGAGAAAATCTAATTACTTAACAAAAGAGGAAGTCAGTAGGCTCCTAATAACTGCAGGATACCACGGACCCTTACCCGAACCCCAAATTAAAGAGCCGCAACCATTATGGAGTGGTAAGCAAATTTTCAGCCTTTTCCTGCCAAAAGACTTCAACTATGTTTTGAAGGCGAACACTTGCAGAGGATGCCAAAAATGTTTGAAGGAGGAATGCCCCTACGACGCTTATGTTGTTGTTAAAAACGGAGAACTCATAAGCGGCGTAATCGATAGGCGTTCCATAGGAGCTGAACAGTCTGAAAGCCTCCTTCACAGAATAATTAAGGATTATGGAACGGAAGCTGGACGCACTTTTATAAACAAAATTACGCGTTTGTTTAAGCTTTTCATAACAATGAGGGGATTCTCCTACTCCTATGAGGAGCTAATGCTTTCTTCACAAGCCGAAGCTAAAATAAGAAGAGTCATGGAAAAGGTTGAGAAAAAAATAGAGGAACTCATAGAAAGTTACCGTAATGGAACATTGCCGAGGCTTCCAGGACAAACCCTTGAGGATTCCTTTGAAATTTACGTCATGAACGAATTAGCCAAAGCTAGAGATGAGTCTGGAAAAATCGCTGATGAAGACTTCACCCTTGAGAATTCGGGCATAATAATGACGCGTACCGGTGCCAGAGGCTCAAGCCTCAATATTGGACAAATGAGCGCATGTGTAGGCCAGCAGGCGGTGCGTGGAAAACGAATAATGCGTGGATACTTGGGCCGTGCTTTGCCTCACTTTAAGTTCGGCGATCCAACTCCAAAGGCCAGAGGCTTCGTTTACTCCTCATATCAGAAAGGACTGGATTCTATTGAATTCTTTTTCCACGCCATGGGAGGAAGAGAAGGCCTCGTGGACACAGCTGTTAGGACACAGCAGAGCGGTTACATGCAGAGGCGACTGATAAACGCGCTTGAGCACCTTCGCTTAGAATATGACGGAACAGTTAGAAGCTCAGCCGGAGACATAATTCAATTTAAGTATGGCGAAGACGGCGTTGACCCTGCTAAAAGCGATCATGGAAAAGCTGTCAACGTAAGCCGCCTAATAGAGCAAATAAGAATCGGAATGGAGAAGGGCAAGCCAGCATCTCTAGACTATGTTAAGAGTAAACTGAAAGAAGTTGAAGGTCAGCTTACACCATTGCTTATAGGCGAACTTAAACAGGGCTTGGCAGAAGCAAAGCTTAGCAAGGAAAGCGTTGACAAAGCTGTAGAGTTAACCGTTGAACATTATAAGCGGGCTTTAATGGAGCCAGGCGAGGCTGTGGGCATTGTTTCAGCCCAGTCCATAGGTGAACCCGGCACACAGATGACCCTTAGAACCTTCCACTACGCTGGAGTTAGAGAACAAAACGTAACCCTCGGTTTGCCTAGGCTTATAGAGATTGTTGACGCAAGAAGAGTCCCATCAACACCCATAATGGTCATTTACCTAGATGAGAAGCACAGGAAAAGCAGAGAAGCCGCCGTAAAAATCGCCAGAAACATACTCTACACAACCATGGAAAACTTGGCCCAAGCAATTTATCAAGATCCTATGCGCGAGGAAATAGTTGTGGAGCTAAACAAGGCAATGATGGAGGACAGGGGAGTCGCCATTGAAGAGCTTAAGGACAGGTTGAAAATAGCCAATTGCACAGTTAAAATAAGCGGAAACCGCGTGCACATAAAGCCTAAAAAGGCTGAAGCCCTCAAAAAACTCCTAGACAAAGTATCCTCACTCTATATTAAAGGTGTCCAAGGCATAAAACGGGTTTTGGTTACCGAAGAGCAAGGCGAATGGGTTATAAGAACAGACGGTTCAAATCTTCCAAAAGTATTGGAAGTTTACGGTGTGGACACATCTCGGACAACAACAAACAACGTTCACGAAATAGCCAAAACCTTGGGAATAGAAGCTGCAAGAAATGTGTTAATACAGGAAGCAAAAAGCGTGTTGGAAGAGCAGGGGTTAGATGTTGACGTGCGTCACGTAATGCTTGTTGCAGACATGATGACCGCCACTGGCGAAGTGCAGCAAATTGGAAGACACGGCATAAGCGGCAAAAAATCAAGTGTTCTGGCTCGGGCAGCCTTTGAAATCACGGTTCCAAACATTGTTGACGCAGCCATCAAAGGGGAAAGCGACCCGTTGGAAGGCGTAACTGAAAACGTTATAGTTGGCCAATCCATACCCGTAGGCACTGGGCTTGTGGAACTGTTCATGTCCACATCAGAGTTAAAGAGGGAGAATAAATGATAGATGTAGCCAAGGCAATCGCAACAGCGGTAAAAACAGGCAAAGTTTCCTTCGGAGCCAATTCAGCCATGCAAAGTGCGAGGACTGGAAAAGCCAAAATGATAGTGCTAGCTTCCAACTGCCCAGCGAAAATCCGCGAAGACGTGGAATACTACTGTAAGCTTTCAAACATTCCCTTGCTCGTCTATAAAGGGTCATCAACGGATTTAGCCGCAATTTGCGGTAAACCCTTCCTTCTCTCAGCGTTAACTATAAGAGAGCCCGGCGACTCAGAAATTCTTAAATTAGCCGAAAAAGAGCAAACTGAAGAGTCACTTGGAGGAAGCGAATGAGCAGCGGCATAAAATTCACAGGCACAGAAATGAAGTATATAGCGCTTTTTGAAAGCATAAGCGGCGCAAGCGTCAAAGACTGCATAGTTGACGAAGAACAGGGACGCGTAATCTTCGTTGTTAAAGAAGGCGACATAGGCGCAGCCATAGGCAAAGGTGGAAGAAACATAAGACTTTTGGAAAGGATGACTGGCAAAAAACACGAGATAATAGAGCATTCAGACGACCCAGTCCAGTTCATTAAGAACACTTTAAAACCCGCGGTGGTTAAAGAGGTTAGAATAACCGAGAGGTCGGATGGAAAAACAATAGCTGTTGTAACCGTCCACCCAAAGGATAAAGGTGTTGCCATAGGAAAAAACGGGAGAAACGCTGAACGCCTCCGCTTTTTAGTGAAACGGTACTTCCAAATTCAAAACGTAAGCATAGTTTAACATTTAAAGAGAGGAGTCTCATGCGGAAAAAGCTGGCGCTGACATTATGCACGTTTTTTACGCTTTTCCTTCTAGTTAGCAGCGTCTATGCTGAAAACGAGTCTTTCCAAAACCAGTTTCTAGGCAGTCCCCTTCTAATTCTCACCGTAATAATCGTAATCGACATTATAGTCTTTCTATACCGAAAACTAAGAAGATGATTCTTGCTGGGTTTCAGCGCCTAAAAGTAGGTCTATGAGCGCCTTTTGATCTACTTCTGCGCGGGTTCTCCAGTCTAGGTATAACTGTTCGTTTTCGTCCTGTGTTAGGTAGCCGTAGCGTATGTAACGGTCCACGTTTAGCCCAACCTTCCATTCTGGCAGCTTATCATGCAGCAGTTCCTCCACTTCTTTGCGAGGTGCTTTTCCCTTTTTTGATGTTATGTATGCTATGGTTATGGCTAATCCTGCAAGGTCGTCTATGCGCCAGCCAATCATCTTAGCCTCTTTAGGTGTTAAATCGCCCCTGAGGGTTATGTAGAACCTCGCCCTGTCCAACTGCTCTAAGGTGGGTTTTTCAGAGGGTTTTTCCTCTTCAAAAACGGTTTTAACCTGCAGGTCAAGAGACTTTAAATAGTCGTCTAAAATGCTTAACACTTTTGGATAGTCTGAGCCTAAGACTTTGCGGAGCTCCCAGCCTTTCACTCCAGGCTTTTTATGTCGCTTATAGAAGAGCATGTGGACTGCCCGCTTTAATTTGCTTGTATAGTAGGCTTTACGTTTGCTCATTGTTTTTCGCCTCTTTCCATTTTCTCCAGTCTTCAAGGGTTATGGCTATTGGAACGGAAACCAACTGTTTTTTGGCCGTTATTCTCACCTGCTTTTCATATGGCCTAACATAGATTTCCTCTTCAAGCGGACGGATTTCAAGGGTTGCGTAGCCATATGTTACCAGAAAGCTTGTCATAAAGGCTCTCTGCACTGTTTCCTCATAGGTTTCCGCGCCTACAAAATCCCAGTATCGAATCCTTCCATCCGCACCTTTAGCCTCCACCTGCTCCCTAAGCTCTTTCCAGAAGTTTTCAAGCTCTTCCGTAAAGGCTTTGTCTCTTAGAATTCGCTGTTTTATAAGCTCTTCCCGCGTGGCAGAACCCGCCTCGGCTTCAGGCTGTGGGAACTCCTTCCATCTCTCATTTAACGGTAGAAGGCTTTCCCAGTAGCGAAGAGCCTCTGCCAAGCTGTGAATGGAAATCTGCTCTAACTCGACTATTGGATGCCAAGCTTGAAGGAAGGCTGCGACCATCTCCTTCTTCTCTATGCGTCTAATTTTCTCTTCTAGGAGGAAAGGGTCCATATATAGGGATGTTGAACGGTGTTTAACCCACTCGCTTTGAAGCTTTATCACTGAGGCTAGGCGATGGATTGTTTCAGCGTCCAAGCATAAGTCTTCAGGCTGTTCCCACTCTGGAAAATATTCTCTCACAATTTTTATGATTTCATCAACATTCAGTAGGAAGGGGTCTAAGGAGCGCTCCTCAATCGATTTGCACATTTCAATTATATGCTGAAGCCTTTCTCTTCCAATTTTGACACGCTCTCTTCTAGACTGCATCAAGCAACCTCTTTGATTATGGATTTCCCTTCAACATTCTGAACAGTAATTATGTTAACTTCATCCTTCGTGAAAGGCACCTGGCTTGGAGTAATCACCACGTACTGGGCGTTCGCATTTTTAACCGTTGAAATCAGTGTTTGCGCTATTATTTCGCGGTTTTTCGGGTCCATGTGGACATCATACTCGTCCACAGCGCGGAAGGGCGAACGCACATGCTGCTGCAAAGCCAATAGAAAGCTCATGGTTGCTGTTGTTCTTTCGCCGCCGCTCTGCGTGTAGGCATTCAGCGGAACGGGTTTTCCACCTTTGAAGCCTACAAGAATTTCAAGTCCAGCAGCCTCTATATCATGTCCGTTCACGAGGCCAACCTCTCCAACTGCTTGGGATTGGGCCAAAATCTTCTGATATTCAAGGTTTACACGGTCTAAGAGGCTTTGAATCACTGTTCGCCAAGCCTGCATCCGCGTTTTAACCTCTTCCAATGCCTTTTCACGGTTTTCAGCAACCAACTGTGCCTTCTCTTTAAGTTCTAAGTAAAGCTTTGAATAGGACTCGTACATACGCTCCACGTCTTCTGAAACGGCGGATAAAGCGGCTAAATGTCCGTCTGTGACTCGGATTTCCTCAAGGATTTCTCCGACGCTTTTTATGACGGCGATTCTAGGTCCTGCTTCTTCAGCCTTTTTCTCTGCCATTTTCAAGTAGGCTTTTGCGTCTTTAAGCTCACTTTCAAGCTTTTCAATGTTTTCTTTCGCGTTTTCCATGCGATATTGCAGCAGAGCCAATTTAATGCGTGTGTCCAGAACATGATTTCCCGCTTTTTCAATTTCTTCTTCTAAAATTTTCGTCTTCGCCTGATTCTCGCTTATTCCCTCATCTAATTTATAGAGCCTTTGTTTGGAGTTTTCTATGAGCTCTTTTAGGCTTGCGGTTTTTAGAAGCTTAAGCTGATTTTTGCTGTTTTGGATTTCATTTTCTATAGTGGCTGCTTCCATAAGCAATTGTTCGCAAAACGTGATTGTTGTTTGGCTTCCAGCTTTTTCCCGTTCAAGAGTTATGCGTTCCTCAAGTCCCTTTTTCCACTCATCCCTCAGCTTTTCAAGCTGGCCTTGCTGAATCTGCAGTTCTTCTGTCGCTGTTTTGGTTTCCTCTTCAATCTGCCTTAGGATGGTTAACTCCTTTTCACGGTTTGCCTCCAAATCTTTTACAGCGGCTTCTCTGCGGTTGACCTCCGCCCACGCCAGCTCCCGCTCTAAGAACCGTCTTTTGGTTAGCAGTTGCTTTTTCTCCTGAAAGCGGTCGTACTGCTCTCGCCAATAATTAAGCGTTTGTTCAGCTGATTCCAAAAGCTTGCCTATTGACTCTTCTTGGCTTAATATGCGTGTAAGCTTTTTCTGGGCTTGAAGCACATTCTCCCTATAAGGCTCAAGTCCAACGGCAGCCTCAACCATGCGAAGTTTTTCCTGTGGAGAAAGCACCGTGAACTGTTCAACCATGTTCTGATGCATAATAATAAGCATGTTATCTGGGTCAACACCTAATTTGGCTAAAAGCCTTTCCACATCCTGTTTTGTGGCGGCACGGTTCTCAAGCTCAAACCAGTATTTGCCGTCTCGCCTCAAAACCCGCGTCAAGAAAATCTGGTCTTTATTGAACTTTGGAACAGGTCTTTTACCGCCCTTTTTAGTGTTATCCAATATAAGCGTGACGCGGGCTTGGTCTTCCCCCCAACGAATCAAGTCGCTAAGCTTTCTAGAACGTTCAGTATAGGATTGTCCAAGAGCTACGGAAATAGCCAACAAGAGCGAAGATTTTCCAGCGCCGTTGGGTCCGCAAACAACGTTAACGCCGGACTTAAACGGTACCCTAGCGTACTCGTAGCTCATGAAGTTTTCAAGGATCACTTCGCTAATCAGCATTGGTTTTCTTTGCCTTCTAAGGGTCTCTATGCAGTATTAAATAGAGGTTAAAAACTCTTATTAAAACGATTATGTTAAACTTGAGCCATTAAAAGGGCTTTTTGAGCGTAAACCTTTAGTCTTTTATGGTAGGATAGAGAATACTGTTTAGGCGATGCTGATGGTTGTTGCTGGTAAGGTTTTCCGGTTTTCGGAACCGCTTTCCGTAGCGGAGATTGCTTCTAGGCTTGAGGGTTACCGCACTGAAGAGCCTTATGAGGAGGGCGACTACAAGTTTACTCTCGTAACTGAGGTTGTTGGGCTTCTGCCAAAGGAGAACACGCTTAGAGGCGTTTACTCCCATGACTATGTGATTCACGTCTTTCACAGGGGGAAAGTTGCGCCTTTACCCCGCACTGTTGAAGCGCTTTTCAGTTTTGCTCAGCGGGAAGACTCCACGTTTTTGACTGTTGTGGAGAAGAAGCGCCTCGCCAATTTCATAGCCAACAAGCTTAGCGAAATACTCTTCGACCATATAGGCGGCATAGTGGAAGCCCGAATCCCACCGGAAACCCTTAGGGATTTTCACCTGAAAAATCCGGAAGACACGAAAATCACGTTTTTCGACAATGTTGACATTCCAAACGTGAACAAGCTTTCACTTTATGGGCCAGACCTCATTAACACTTCGCTTTTCGAAGACTACTGCAAACACGGCGACCTATGGTATGTTGTTGCAAGAGCAAAAGAATACGGCTACGTGGTGGGCATAACCCGCGACGCCTCAGTAACCATATTCAATTTGACGGACAAAGAGAAATACCTCGAATATGTAACCAAAGAGGTTTACCCATTAATCTTGGAATCAACACGCTAACATTAGCGGGTTTATCTTTAAGTTCATGGAATTTGGAGAAACTTGGTTTTTACAATCTTAAGCTACGAAAGCTCGGGTTCGTCGTGATTAGGGTTCCTCCCAAAGTCTTTGCAGCTGCTAATATGTAGGCATCCGCTAGGGAAAGCTTACCGCGATAAGTGCATTTTAGGCTTCCAGCCATTCGGGTTAGCGGCTCATCTACAGCCAATATTGAGATTTTAGAATGCCTTATAGACAATTGTCTAACTTCTGCAAATTCACGGCCTAGTTTCTAAGTTTTGTAATAGAATTCTGCCATGTTAGTTTCACATGTGTAACCTTCAGCCCTTTCAGCTTTAACCTCGTCAAGCATTTCTTTGACCCGCATATCCTCTGCAAAGTAAAGAAACAAGGGACCAGTGTCAAAAATCAGCCTATTCTTCCTCAGATTCTCTCCTCCTGCAGCTCTCTTATCATTTCGTATACCTTTTCCTTAGCAGCCTTATCCGCTCCGAAAAGCTCTTCAAAGGGAACAACTGGGACAAGCAGTATTCCCTCATCAGTTTCAACAAACTCTACAATGGAACCCTTTCTTAAATTATACTTCTTCCTAATCTCGGCGGGAATTGTTACCGTTCCTTTCTCTGTCACAGTATACCCCAAAAACTTTCACCATACTTTTAACATAGAAGTATCCTATTTCATCTTTATGTAATACTTACACTACAGAACCCTTACTGCCGTAAAAAGGGCGCGCATGTCTGGCAAAAAATTCGTTTTGTTTTAATTTTTGGGCTTATCTCTGCTGTTTGATTTGCTTGATTTTTCGCCTTTTTTTGGGCTTTCTTTGTGAGGCTTACCACGATTCGGGTCCAGGCAGACCATATTACAGTCCAGTAGCCATTGTTAAGGCTTTGATGCTTCAGCGTTTCATGCGTATACCTTCTGAGAGGGCTTTGGCTGAAGAGTTGGTGGGGAGCAGGGATTACAGGCGTATATGTAGCTTTAGGCGTTACACGCCTAGCAGAGGATGCTTCACATATTTTAGGCGTAAGCGCATGGGAGAAGAGCGTTTCAAGAAAGTCTTTGAATCCATGGTGGAGCAGGCCAAAGCTTTAGGCGCCGTTAAGGGCCGGGGACAGGCAATACGACTCGGCAGAGCTACGCCAATGGACAAAGGAAGCCTTCAAAGCTGAATCAGCCATACCAACAATAAAAGGCGATAAGAAGGCCGGTATAAGGGTTGACTCGAAGTTCATGGTTACAGGTCCAAAGCGCTTAGTTAAGGCCTACCATGGAAGGCTTTGCGCTGAACGCATATTCAAGAAGCTGAAACGTCAGCTAAACCTAGAAAACCACCATTATAGGGGGCTTGGCAAACGTCACAATCCACGCTTGTATCACGCTTATGTGTGTTTTAGCAGTGATAATAGCCTCCTACGAGGCTGGAAAACCCAAAAAGGCCAGAAGCATAAGATACTGGGCAGCCTGAAAGGGCTAAAAGGCAAGCCAAATAAAAGGCAAAATAGTAGCCCAAGCCATAACCCAAAATACTCCGCCAGCCTCAAGCCAAACCTAAAATAAGCCCCCCTGAAACAAGCCTATAGGCGGAAGCCACTCCCGAAAGCCAAAACAGACCAAAAACAACCCAAAAACACAGAATATTTTGCCAGTCATGCGCGCGTTAGTTATAAGGGTAAAGTTTAGGTGAGAGAACCTCATATTTAAATAGGCAGAGGATTAAGAGATGTCGGAAAAGGAAACAATAGAAAAAGTTAAGGATAGACAGGGGCTTTTGGCAAAAATTCAAAACGTTTTCGGCTTAGGATACGCCACAAAAGAGGACTTGCGAGAGTTAGACAAGAAGCTTAGAGACCTCTACTATGGGGGCTTCAAAAGTCTGCGTCATCGATGGGAGGAAATTTATTTATCAGCATTAAACGCTGGGAAAGCCACAGATGACTTCAAGAAAGTTATTCAAACAATTGATAGGGTTGCTGAGAAGGTTAACCGTGCCGATTATGGTTATGCAGGCTTGATGGATCGTAAGGGGCATATACGCGAAACCGAGATAGCCAGAGTTTTAAACTATGATAGGGCTTTAAACGATGAAGTTCAAGGTATTGTGAAGGCTGTTGAAGACTTTTACAATGACACGCAAGCCGGAAACTGGGCTGACGCCGCTTCTAAAGCGAGGAACATTAAATCCTTAATACTTAGTTTCGAGTCTAAATGGGATGAACGTGAAAAACAGTTTAGACTTATGGAGGTATAAGCTAAATGCCGATAATTGAAAGAGTTGCATGGGACAAGGCTGGACCAGAGGATATAGCCTACCGTTTTCCAAAATTGACGCTTAAATATGGAAGCCAAGTAATTGTTATGGAAAACCAGTGGGCAGTCTTCTTCCGAGACGGCAAAGCCTACGATGTTTTCGGACCTGGAAGGCACACCATAACAAGCAACAATGTTCCACTTTTAACTGGTGCGTTGAAGGCTTTAGGCATTATAGGCGACATATTTGACTGCGAAGTAGTCTTCGTGAGCAACAGCCAGTTTCGCGCGAACTTCGGTGGAAAAGCTTATTCTGCGCCAAGCGGAGACATAAAATATCAAGCGGAAATTGGGTTTTATGGTTATCTGCTTTACAAGGTTGAAGATCCAAAGCTTTTCGTTATGGAGTTTTTCGGCAACAGGGGCGCAAGCACATCGCGGGATGTTGAAAACTACATTAGGGGTTTCATAAACGAACGCATCATAAGCGAATTTGGAAACCACGACATATTCACAGTCGTGAAGAACGCTGATGCCACGACGGACAAAGTAGCTCTAAAAATAAGCGACGAAGGCGCCAGAGTTGGCCTAAAAATAATAGACTGCGTCTTCGAAGGCATCAACATACCAGAAGAAGCCCGAAGGTTTGCCTCCGGAATAGGCGCCCAAGCCATGATGATGCAGTACATGAAAGAGACCGCTGGCCAACTCAAAGGAGGCGAAGGCGGCGGAGCAGCAGCCGCAGGCGTAGGTGCAGGCGTAGGCTTAACAATGCCCTTCTTGATGGCGCAGCAGATGCAGCAAGCCCAAGCAGCACAAGCTCAACAGCTAATCGTTTGCCCAAGTTGCGGAGCAAAAAATCCTGTGGGCATGAAGTTCTGCGGCAACTGCGGAGCAAGCCTAGCGCCGCCTGTAAAGGTTAAGTGTCCACGTTGTGGGGCTGAAAATCCTGCGGGCATGAAATTCTGTGGACACTGCGGTTCGCCGCTGACACCACAGGCTGGAGCAGAAATAACCTGTCCCAAATGTGGCACAAAGAACCCGCCTGGAATGAAGTTCTGCGGCAACTGCGGAGCAAAGCTGGGCTAAACCTCATTTTCTCTTTTTCTGTTTCCATCCCTTTTCCTTAATGGTGAACCGCATCTCCAACAAAAGTTAAGGTTTTGAGGCATGGGAACGCCACATTTTGGGCACTGAATTGGAGGAGGCGGATACAATGCTTGGCCACAGTGCCCACAAAACCTGTTTTCAACGGGGTTTCCGCTTCCACAATTCAAACATACAATGACTTGTTTAACAACTTTTTCAGACAGCCTAAAAGTTTGGAAAATTGATTGCGCCATGGTTAGGCCTAAAGCTAAGCCCACCCCCGCCGAAAAGGCTTCGCCGACAATGGATTTAGCCAACCCGCTTCACATGTGAAATTTAAGGCTTGAGACAGAAAAACTTTGCTGATTTGTCTTTCGAAACTTGCAGTTGCTGCGGTAAAGCTTAAGGCTTGCCTCTTACAGACTTTTGAAGGGTTATTATGGACGGCGGCCTTAAAGGTTTATGGAACGTTGTTTTAAGCGGTTATCCAAGGTCTGGTAAAACTTCGCTTGCTAAGAGACTTGTGGCTGATTATCCCTATTTCGCCAGAGTAAGCGTCGACGAGCTGAGAGAGATGCTTTTCTATGAGACTTATCCATGCCGTGACGAGTTTCTGGTTTATTCCATGATTGCTGAAATGCGGGATGTGCTACTCCAAAAAGGCTACAGCGTGGTTATCGACTCAACAGCCCCTGACAATTTAACCCGCCAATTCCTATTAACATCAAGGATCAGATATGCTAGCAAGTTACTGATTGTACTTAACGTGGATAAAGAAATTCTCATTGAAAGAAGCATTAAAAAATTTGGAAGCGAAAGACCTATCGCCGCTTATGACCGACGCTGGGAAAACCCAAAGGGCGGCATAGCTGTTTTCAAGTTTAGAAGCAACACTCCAGCAGAATTTGAAGCCTACTACGCCCGCCTAAAAGAACTGCTGGAAAGCGAAACCCACCCCTTCAAACCCGAATTTCATCCAGCGCCTTCACCATTAAAAGAGATAAGAAAGGCCCTTGAAAACCTTCTAAAGAAACGCTCCTAAAATTTATCATGTTTCACCAAGTTTTAATCTTTTTTCTTCTGTAGAATATTATGCCGACAGCAATGCCTATGCCTGTTACTACCCCTACTATTATATGTGTGTATTGAGTTGGTGAACTTGGCCTTTCATGTTGTTCAGGCTCGTTATGTGAGACCACAGTGAAGTAGACTGTTTCAGAGGCGCTCATATTTCCAACTGTGTTATTTGCGTAGACTGTTAGACTATGCGCGCTTTCAGACAATCCAGTTACGGTTGTATTTCCCGTGATGGTTACGTTAGCTTGACGGTCTAGGCTGTAGCCAATCCATGAAGTTGGCTCATTTATAAAGAAAGTCAAGGAAACATTGTTCATGGCATAGGTTTTGTTTTCTGGGGATAAGATGGCGATGGTGGGAGGCGTGATGTCTGAAGTTTCTATACTAGTAACACTGGTAAGCGTGATCTTAGTAAGCCAAACATTACCCGCCTTCGAACCAGTAAAGACGCATGTTCCATCATTAGCAGCTATTATTGAATAAGCAATGTGGCTTGGTGTCTCCATACTTGCCTCTGAAATAGGCGGATATGTAATAGTCCACTCGACATCTCCATCGGCGTCCGTCTTGATGATTCTGGCGACTACACCTTTATTTACCATTACAATAAATGGAGACACGCAAACATACCCGGCAATGATATATCCTCCATCGTAAGCTTGTGCAATTGAACTAAGAACACTTGTAGGAAAATTATAGTATGGAATTCTAGTCTCTCCCGGATACAACCTACTCCACACGGTGTTTCCATGCTGGTCTATTTTAACTAGGCTAGAGCTCCCCACCATCAAATATCCTCCATACTTAGCTTTAGTAAGGGAACCGCCGAATCCACCAGTTTTATTCCACTGAACATTACCGCTTAGGTCAATTTTTATAAGCATGAATAAACCGGTTTTTTCGAATGTAGGATGTAGAGTATTTAATAAATATCCGCCGTCATCCGCCTCTACGATAGAAATACCTCCTATATAAGATCCGCCGCCGTAGGTTTTGTTCCATTCTAAATTTCCATTTGCATTTATCTTAATAACCCAGTCATCGAATGTGTCCCTTGACCAGCCTGCTATTATGTACCCTCCATCACTGATTTGAATAAGAGACTGTATCCAAAGAATAAGGGAAGCATTCGGCTTTGCATAGGCTTTGCTCCATTGTACATTCCCAATGGAATCAGTCTTTATAAAATTGAAAGCATCGCCGTTGTTTTGACCAGCTAAAGCGTATCCTCCGTCGCTGGTTTGTACAACACAATATGCACACGAATATGCAATGCCATCACCGTATGTTCTGCTCCATTGAACTTCGCCAGATGAATCAGTTTTGAGAAGCAAGAATTTTTTGTCACTTACTCCGGCTATGGCATATCCTCCGTCCGCAGTCTGTATGACACAGTGTCCTTCTCCAGGGACGTATTCTTTGCTCCACAGTGTTGAGGGTGTTTGGACAGCTTTTATAAGAGAAATGGGTGAAATGCTGGATGAAGTAATTATGGCAAAAATGAAAAAGATAATGAGCCTTTTATGGAGAGACATGTCCCTCTCACTAGTAGTGGGTATGCTGCACTGAAATTTTAGTTTTTCCTTGTGTGTTTTGCCATATTATATGAACCGTATTCAAGACTTTATTAAGTTTAAGAAGTCATTTGCAAAAGCCAAATAATGAAGCGGAAGGAGAGATTTAACTCGTGGAATCCCAGCAATCTACTTTAAGTTTTTATGTTTAATTAACCAAATTATATTATGGTGGTTGTTTGGAAGCCTATATTCTTATAAACGCTGAGCCTGGCATGATATGGGAGGTTGCGGAAGCCACGCTCAAAATTGAAGGTGTTAAAAAGGCTCACGCTGTGACTGGACAGTTCGATGATGTTATCTTCGTGGAGTTTGCGAAAATGGAGGAGCTTGGAAAAATAATTGAGCAAATTCAAAGCGTTAATGGGGTGCGCCGCACTCAGACTTTAGTAACTATTCCGCCTCCGATCCGAAAATAGCTTCCTAACACATGCAACAGCAACTAAACGTGTTTGCCTCGGTTAGTTTACAGTCTCTTAAATTGCAAAGGCTTCAGACGATTCCTATCCATCCGCCTATTTGCCCTCCAAAATAGGTTAGAATTGTGAAGACGACAAGTCTGGGTGTAAAGCTTAGGACTAGGAAAATGTCTATGCGCGCTTTTATTAGTCCGCAGAAAAGCGATAAAAGCTCCACTGGCAGAAATGGGACAAACCCGAAAACTGTGTAGATAATCCATCCCCACTTACCCCACAAAACTGAAATTTCCTCAAGCTTAGCCGCGCCCACCTTCTTCATTACGTAGGGTCTTCCGAGGCTGCATGCCAAACCATAATTAATTGTCATGCCAATCGTGAAACCAACGGTTGCAACCAGAATAAGCGGTATAGGCTGAACACCAAAAGAGGCGGCAGCCACCACTAAGGCTGGGCTTCCAAGGGGCACTATGGTCCCTGCAAGAATAGTTGCGAAGAAAATGCCTATGAGGCCGTATTCTTTAACAAAGGCTTTTGCATCTATGAAAAGTTGAGTGCTGCCGACGTTCAAAATTTTTAAGATTAAGAGTGCCGTTAAGCCTATGGCCAACAAGATTATTCCCAAAAATATGGAAGACTTAATCCACGAAATTCTGAGTGCGCTTGAAAATTTTTCTCTCCCTTTTTCCGTTGTTACGTGTAAACATGGAAAAGTCTTTTTTCCATTTTTGGGCATTAATTGGGCCTCTGGCTTCGCTTTGGTTAGGGTTTCCCCCCTTTAAAATGTTGAAGAAACTTAAAAACTTGCTTTGTAACTATCCCTTTCTCCACGGGTGCTTGAGGGTTGCCAACTTGCTCCGCGTTTTCAATATGCAGGCGCCTAATCCAACAGCCAACAACAAACAGACGCTAACAGTCTTTGTTTCTAAGCCCGGCTTTGTAGAAGTTTCCGTTGGATTTACGTTTTTTGCGTTGTCCTCTACTTGAGGTTGCGGCTTCTCTAAAACTGAAGGAGGCTGTTCTTCGCCAACTACGTAAAACTTGAACGGATTAGTGGTATACACGTGAAAGTCTATCCAGAAGCCATCGTTTTGCTTAACGCTTTGAACGTAAAAGTATTGGCATGTGTGTTCTCCATGTGAAAGGCTTATGTTTGCAGTCCAAACTTCAGCAGACATTTGCCAAAGTTCGCAGAAGGTTACGTTTTTGAGGCTTAGCGCTATTTCTTTGCCGTCGATGACTGCTTTGACTTCACTGTTGCGAATGTTGTCTGGGCTGTGAACAAGCCACAGTTCCACGGTTTCTAACCGCGCATATGCTTGTCCAGAAGTAGGCATCTGCACAGGTTGCAGTATGATTCCGCCCTCCCCGCGAGCGTTAGCCACAAAAAACAACAGCAAAAGGAAGACTCCGGTTAAGATTATCCTTCTCTCCAATCTTAATCTCACCCCCATATAAAACTGATAGACAACTGATAGACTACAAGACTTGTCCATGGAGCCTTTTATAACTGTTATTCCGTTTTCCAGAAATGCCCTATTTTTTCTGCAGTTTATTCCAGTTTAAGTTTTGTTGATTTGTTCTATTAGGGTTGGCAAGTCTGTTATTGAGGTGATTAAGTAGTGGGCTCCAGCGTCTATAAGCTCTTGGGGTTTGGAAACTCCTGTTGGGAGGCCTGCTGCGATGGTGTTAAGCTTTCTTGCGCATTCCATGTCTATTGTGCTGTCTCCCACCATTAGGGCTTCTTCTGGTTTTACTTCTAGGGCTTTTAAGGTGGCTTCGAGGTGTTCAATGTCTGGCTTAACGCGTTTAACCTTGTTCCTCGGAGTTACAACGTTGAAGAAGTCTTCGATTTTAAACTTTTTGAGGATGTAACTTACTGTTTTTTCACTGCTTACTGTGCATAAACCAATTTTCAAGCCTTTTTCCTTCAAAGTTTTCAAGGTTTCAGTGGCTCCAATCACTAGGTTTGTGGTTTTTGCTGCTTCTAACTCGTATTTTTCAGTGATGCCCCAAACGCCTTTGTAGGCTTCTTTTAAGGCTTTCTCTGTTTTGCCGTTGTTTTTCATGAAAATCTCTGTTTTCTTCAGCATTGTGAATATGCTTTCGTTTATGGATAAGACTGAGGCTGGAACCCCTAGTTTTATAAGGAAGTTTCTAGCTTCCGCCCTTAAACTTTTATAGTCTAGGTTGAAATTCACAAGGGTTCCGTCAAGGTCGAAGACTACCGCTCTAATCATTCTGCATCCTTCATTGCTCTTGAATCTGTAGCCATAGACTTCGACAAAAATAAACTTTACCCAAAACGCGTTTAACCACCAATTTAAAGTAGCTTCATGGAAAATGTTATTTCTCGTAAAATGCGAATTTTGTGAAAGGGTTAAAATGGACGTGTTTGAGGCCGTTAAAAAGAGGCGTTCAATTCGCGCCTATAAATCAACGCCTGTGCCTAAAGCCATTTTGGAGAAAATTTTGGAGGCAGCGAGGCTTGCGCCTTCAGCTGGCAATGTTCAGCCTTGGCACTTTATAGTTGTTACAGACGCTGGTAAACGCGAAAGGCTTGCAGAGTCTATCTTGGTAAGATTTCTTAAGGAAGCGCCTGTGGTAATTGTCGGCTGTGGCGACCAGAAGGCTTCTCCGAAATGGTTTATGGTGGATGTTGCCATAGCCATGCAGAACATGGTTTTAACAGCTACAAGCGAAGGACTGGGAACATGCTGGATTGGAATCTTCAACGAAAGCAAAGTGAAAGAGCTGCTTAAAATTCCAGAACGCTTCCGCTTGGTAGCCCTTCTGGCTTTAGGCTACCCCAGAGAAAAGTTTGACATACAAGGGAAAATCCTCCATTTACTAAGGAGGCGGAAGCCCCTAGAAAAAATGGTAAGCTACGAAGAGTTTGGGAGGAAAGCTTGAACTTTTGAATTCTCTGAAGGGTAAACTGAATAACTAACGTCTGCGCATATTCCTTTATTGATGAGCCATGAGCCTTGAGGAGTATGTTAAGGAGAAGCTTTGGCCCATACTTGTGGAAACGGTTCACGCCATGGCTATGTACGCCCACCATAAAGCTTACACAAGAGAAGTGGTTCTACATGAAAAGCCGGACATAACGCCGCAGGAACTTGCAGCTAGGCTTGGAATACCCCTAGGCGAAGCCCTAGTAATTCTATATGAACTTGAAAAGAAAAAGGGCTGAACTAAACCGTTAAGATGGCTTTCGTTCTTATGGTTTAGTAACCATTCTGACAGTTGCCAAAATGAGGATTGCGCCTAAGAGAATTTTTAGCACGCCTTCTTCAACAACTCCAGCGTAAGAGGCCCCTATAAAAGCGCCTAAAACTGAGCCTATCCCCATGGTAATTGCGATTATCGTGGCGGCTCTGTTCATGTGACCCATGTTATGGTGCTTTAGGAAGCCCGAAGCCACTGTTGGTATGGAGACTAGGAGGCTTGCTGTTCCAGCGGCAACTATGTCTAGACTGAAAATGTATATTAGAGCTGGAATCCTGAATTCGCCACCCGCCACACCTAAGGCTCCAGATATTACGCCTATGGCTAAGCCAACTAAAGCTGCTAAGGCTATTTCTTCCACGAAACCTAGGGTGAAGTTGAAAATAGCGGGAGTTTCAATAAAAGGTTCAAGTCCAATCTTTAAACCCACAACGATTAGGAAAATAGCTAAAACCTTTTTTAGAGGTTTTTCCGGAATCTTCCCACTTAACAAAGCTCCAAGATAGGCTCCAGCTATTGAAGTCAGAGACATGACCAGTGCCAAGTTTAAGCTATGTCCGTTCAATAAGCCTATATTAAAACGCCTTAGAAAGGAAACAACCACTGTTAAAAGGCATACGAGGAGATTTACGGCAATGGCAGTTATGACTGGAAGTCCTATAACATAGAGCAATATTGGGGTTCTAAATTCGCCTCCGCCTACGCCTATCAAGCCAGCGGCAACTCCTAGAAGAAATCCGAATGAAAGCGCGGTTAAAGTTTTACCAGCTGATAGCTGAATTTTTTCTATTATGAGGTTTACCTCCAATTCGATATGCTCTGGTATTCATATCGAATAAACTTATAAAGATAACGCACCCATAACAAAAAACAACATGCCCAACCAAACGAAACACAAACTCTCATGCAAAGTATGGCTCGAATACGGTGGAAAGCCCTTAATAGGCAAAGGCGGAGCCGAAATTCTAGAGCAAATAGAAATGGAGCAGTCGATTTCCAAGGCAGCTAGAAAACTCGGCATGTCCTACCGTTACGTTTGGAGCTACCTGAAAAGGATAGAGAAAACCCTAGGCGAACCCATAATAGAAACCTATCGCGGCGGCAGAGCTGGTGGAGGAGGAGCCAAACTTACAAAGCTTGGAAAAGAGCTTCTTGAAGAATACAAACGCGTTGAAGACTATCTAAACAAGGCGCTATCAAGGGCAACCCGTTAATGTGTATTAAAATTTTTGAGGGAAACGCCAAAATAGTTATCCTAAACTTTAAGCTACAGAGTTTTCCATCAAGTGAATGAGGGAACTGTTTGAACCTTTTACACTTTTGTGCAGAATTACACAGTGCTTTCAGCAGAATACAAAAAGACCTTAACAAACTACGCTAACTTGGTGGTCGCCTATGACATGCTTAACCAAACGTTCAACACGCTTTCATCAGCATACCAGAAGGCCTTGGCTGATTACGTCGACTTGACAATAGCTTATGAATCGCTTAACCAAACCTGCTATGCTTTACTTGAGAATTACACAAGGCTTGAACAGGAAGCTGCAAACTATACGGTTCTTCTAAGCGAGTACCAGGAGCTTACACAGCGTTATCAATCATTGCTTGCGAATTACACTCTGCTTAAGGACGAGTATGATGGGCTTTACTTTGCACTTTACGAACCTCTGCTTTCAGGGTATAAGGTTACGCCAACTATAAGTGAGCTTGAACAGTGGCTTTCAGAGGACAAAACAGACGAGTTGAACTATACGTCTCCAGACTTTGTGTGCGGCGACTACGCTGTCATGCTTCATATGCACGCGAAAATGAAACATTGGGACACGGGTGTGGTTGCTGTTCTTGGAAGTCTCGGTGGAAGCGAGTTCAATCATGCCTTTAACGCGATAATATGCCAAGAAGACCTTGTTTATGTGGAGCCTCAGAACGACCAGTTTTTACGTATAGAGAGTAATCCCTACTATCATCCCAGGTTTGGACAAGTTTACGTTAACAAGTTTATAGTGGTCATTATTTACGGCAGTGCATAAGCCTTATTCTACAACGTATCTGTAGGCGATGTGTTCACCTGCTGTTTGGCTTTTTCTGGTTATGCGTAGGATGTCGCCTGGCTTTGCGCCTATGGCTTTTACTGCTGGGTCTGAGGCCTTAATTTGAGGAAGCTGGTAGGGTTTAACCCTGTACTCGGCGAGCACTTTTTCGCGTTCTTCTTGGGTTAGAATTTCATGTTTTGGGACAAGCTTGTGCTCGAAGATGTCGAAAACTGGGAAGGTTTTGGGCAGAAGCTCTATGCGTTTTTTCTTTGCAGCTTGTTTTGCAGCGTTGGTGTAGCGTCCGCTTGCCACAAGGATTCCCCTTTCTATTTCTGCTTCTTTCATGGCTTTGGCCATGCGGTTGATTGTCAATATGCCCACTGTTTCTTCTGGAACACACCAGATTAGGGCTTTCTGCTTCTCCTTTGGAACTTCAACAACATAGCTTAGGGCGTCTTTAACCTTTTCCTTTTTAACAAGTCTGTATCCCCTAAGCTTAATTAAAACATTGACTTTACGCTCTTCTAGGTTTTCTTCGACGCTCAAAATAAACCCTCATAGGCCAATATTCGAAACCTAAAAAGCTATTAAACCTTTAAACTTTACGCTTCAAACTAAAGCTTCAGTCTTTTAATCAAGGCTTTGACGCGTTCCTCGACTCTTAGAAACTCTTCTATTATGGCGTTTGCCAAAACGTAAATCTTGATGGCGTTTAGTAATGCCAGCTTTCGAATTTCGCTGTGCAGGTCTTCGCGGACCTCAACAACTGTGCGTCTAAAACCTCTAGCCAAAACTCGTTAGTCCCCTGCTTTAAGCTTGCTTAGACTTTCTGTTTTACTCTTTAAAACGTATAGGTAGTCAGCTATGCGCGCGCATAGCTTTTGGGGTTGCAGTGTTTTTGAATTGCCAACCATTTCAAATGTAACATTAGTGGTGATGCACAGCGTACCCATCGCCATTTCCATGATAGTGCTAAGCGAACGCTACAATTTTTATAAGGAAACCATCGCCTCCACAATACTTATTTCATCCTTAGGGCCGGAATATACTTGAACTTAGGGTTTCTCCTATCAGGCGTTTAAGCGTTAAAGACTATTTATTAGGCTATTCCGCCGAGCAACAAGGATGCAAGAGTGGCGATTGCAACTATGACTAAGGTTTCAAGCAGGGTTATTTTCCAGTTGACGCGGGTTTTCTTAGAGCGGTAGCGCACAAGGAATACGCCTACTACTGCGCCGACTATTCCTAAAGCTATAAGAGTGTTAAAGGGTTCAGGTAAAGCTATATATGCTATTATGGGGATGCTTCCTGCTAAGAAAGTTGTTGTGCTGCAGATTAAAGCAGCATACAGATTAGCTCTATTAACCTCTCTCTGAAGTACAGTGAACAAACTTTTAAGCAGCGTAAGAGATTTGTCCCTTTCCCTTCTGTCTGGAATGTCGCTTAGGCTGAATTTCATCAAAGTTTGAAGGGTCATTATGTCTGCTAAATCCTCTGTTATCCCTCCTAAAAGGAAACTTGGAAAGTTGGTTATTGCCACAGCGGTTAACGTTAGAAGGGCGGCGAAAGTTGCTGTTTTGGCGGCTAAGCCAGCTACTAAAGCGGAAAGGACAACAACAAGCCCTGTTATGGAGCCGTCAACCAATCCCGCAACCACCTCAATTATAGGGTCTTTCTTCAAAAGCAGGCTTTCCCATTCTTTGCCTAACTTTAAACCTTGAGAGGTTAACTGAACAGTGTCTTCTCCATTTGTGATTAGACCTTCAGAAGCCATTTCCCTCAAGGCTTTTTCCATGTCGCTCATTTCAATGCAGACACGTCCAGCGCAGACTCTCTCAAGCCTTTTTTTAAGCAGAGTTTTACTCATTTTCTCCTTTTTTCTCAAGTTCAATAAAACAACTACTTTTATAACGTCAGGCAATTCTTGGATTTCAAAGGACACTTCAGCAGGTCACCGTTTGCGTTTAGAAATGCCATCGCGAAACTAATAACTCTTATGTTCCCGCTTCTGCTGGATAGATTTTGCCAACCATTTTTTTATAAATTGCATATGCAGGGATTATGTTTATCAGCGCTTGTGTAGTGTTGAATACTGCTATGGGTGCCAGCAATGCTGCTGCAACTTCAGGAGTTGTTCCATATTTCCCGTAGAAAAAGGGCAACAAATAGTAATTGGCCACGGTCATTGCGATAACTCTTGACAGAGTTGCCTTGCTTGCGTCTATGGCAAAGTTCCTCCTGAATACCGCGTATCCAATTATGGTTGCGAATTCAGCGATAATTTTGAAGATTCCTCCAGTGATGTTTCCCCTCAAAAATATTATTGAACAGCCAATTGAGCTTGTGTATAAGCCGCATAAAGGCCCGCATAGAAGCAGACTTATAATAATAGGCATTTCTGCGAAATCCCAAGCGATTCTTGGATAAAGCGGAAAAGAAATGCTGAAAGGCGGGCCTGCCTGAAATTTTAACATAGCGGAAAGGGCACCTAAAACGCTGGCAACCGCGATTTCGCGGACTCCTATTTTGCGCCATGAAAGTTGCTTGAGCATACAATGTTTTTCACAATAACTCATATATAAATTCTAGCTAATTTAAATTGCAATTTTTGCTAAATAATATTTCATTTTAATATCATTGTTTTTGCTGTTTCAACAAGTTGTTTTACCAAGTCTGCATTTTTAGCGTAGAGAACGCGGGACCGCCCAACCTCGTATATTCTAATAAGTCCGTTTTTTTCGAGAACTTTTACGTGGCGGTAAATTGCAGCGTAATCTTTTTTCAGGATTTTTGCCACTGCCTTTATGTGCAGGGGCCTTTCAGTCTCATTCACAAGCATGAGTATTTTGAACCTTATGGGATTTCCAATGGCGCCGAATATATTTGAAACTTTACGGATTTCATCCTCAATTGACATATCAGGCACAATATTATGTTATAGGGACGTTGAATTTATGACGTTTTCGCAAAACTTACAAAAGGGGTCAGCTTTTCTGCCCGTACTTTTCGAAATGTATGAATTCTTTAAGCTCCTTTCTACTTGTGGCCTTAGGAACCTCCATTGGATAGCCTAAAGGTATAAGCTCTATTACGCTAACCCCAGCTGGGACCTCAAGAATTTCGGCAGCTTTCTTCGCGTCAAAGGCGCCCACATGAAGCGTTCCTAGGCCGAGGCTATGCGCCGCGAGAGTAAGGTTTTGAAGAGCTAACGCCACGTCAAACATGTAGAAGTTCTCCTTATCAGCTAGAGGTTTGCCTTTCCAAAATCCTGAAAGCCCAAGCCTTGCACATGCAACTATGACTACTGGAGCGTTTTTAACGGCGTCGAAGGCGCGATTCCAAGAAGTTAATGTTTCAGCAAGCTTCCTTTTAGTTTCAGGGTTTTTAACCACTATGAACTCCCAACACTGGGTGTTGGCCCATGACGGAGCCCACCGCGCAGCTTCCAAAACTGCTTGCAGTTTTTCCTCTTCAACAAGGTCAGGCTTGTACTTTCTGATGGATCTACGCGTTTTTATGGCTTCAATTACATCCATATCTTACACCTTTTAAAAGTGCTTTATTTTCATTGTTTTTATTCGTTTACGCAATTGTATTTTAGTTTTGATGAGATATGAAATTTTCGAAATGCAGGTATTTTTACTTACAAGAGTTACTGTGGAATGCCGAAAATGATACTTATAAGGATTATTGGCATACGTAATTGAGTATTGCGGCGTCATTTAGGCGGGTTTGAAAGCTTTTACCTTTTGAGTGGCTTGTAGGTGGAGTTACGCCTTATGTAGTTCGCGGATTATTGAAAGTTGGGTGTTAACTGTTGGGGATGGCTTGTTTGCCCTGATGGGGCGTTTTTGTATGTGTTTGTATCCGCATTCGCATTCAAAACCTACTATTTTTTTACCGCGGCGTATTTCTCTCCACATTTTTGAGTGGCAGTTGGTGGTTTGCTTGTGTATTTTCCATAATATTTTTGCCTCGTTTAATGTGAGTGGGGCGTAGTGTTTTGCCACTGCAAAGTACCATATTGCCTAGGCTGCGAATCCCGCCCATATTATGGACGCGATTATTTCTATCATTTTTTCACCAGGTGTATCTGTGTTCTACACATATGCAATATGTCTTTTTGATGACATATCTATGGATTTTGAATAGTAAATATTACGATATAAACGTTATGCAAAATTCCGAATATGAAAATGAACTAAAACTGCTTAAGCACGTCACTCTTCTCCATGATGTAACCGCAGTAATGACATTTAAGCAGAAGCGGCTCCTCGCTCTTAACATAAAATTTAGCTTTTACGGGTTCGTTACTGTTGCTTACACATGCAGGATTGGCGCATTTAATTATGTTTTCAATAACGCTTGGCAGTTTAACCCTCTGCTTTTCAACAACATTATAATCGCGAATAATGTTTATGGTTGCATGAGGCGCCAATAAAGCAATTTTATGCACTTCGTGAGGGTTCAGCTCTCTGCCTTCAATCTTCACTATGTCCTTAACCCTAAACCGTTTGCTCGGCACATTAATTGCGATGGTAATTATACGCTTCTCCTTTCCAGTTATACCTAAAATTTTAACAACCTCAAGAGCATGCCCGCCAGTGATGTGGTCGATGACTGTGCCGTCTCTAATTTTAGAAACATACAACATGGTTTCGCTCATAGGGTTTCCTCCAAGTGGGCTATACTCCGCACTCAGATAAAAGGTTTTTACATGACAAAATAGAAGCTAAATCAGTTTATTACCCAAAGTGCAGACTGCTAAATTGGATATATTTTATGTGGTTTTGGTTGTGGAAAAAGCCGATATAAACCATACTCTCTTGGTTTTCCATCACCTGCCGCGAAGGGTTACGGTTCAACGCGTTGTAAAAGGTTATTTAGGAGTTACGTAGAGCTTTGTCTAGGTGTGCGCTTGGAGTTTGAAGGAAAAGACATAATATCCATTCGAGATTTTTCCCGCGAAGAAATCGATTATGTGTTAGAAATCGCCGACGCTATGGAACCTATAGCCCTAAAAGGCTCAGACATGCTTAGAGGGAAGATTCTTGCAACATTATTTTTTGAACCCAGCACACGCACTCGCCTAAGTTTTGAAGCAGCCATGCACAAGCTCGGCGGCGCAACCATAGGCTTCGCGGAAGCGGATATAGCATCTGTGAGAAAGGGCGAAAACCTAGCTGACACAGTTCGCACTGTTGAAAATTACGCAGATGTAATAGCCTTAAGGCATCCCCTTGAGGGCGCTGCACGGCTTGCCGCTGAATTTGCAGAAGTCCCAGTGATTAACGGCGGAAGCGGCGCCGAGGAACACCCAACACAGGCACTACTAGACTTGTATACTATTATGGGGGAGAAGGGCAGGATTGACGGTTTAAAAATAGCCCTTGTCGGAGACTTAAGATATGGCAGAACAGTGCATTCGCTGGCTTACGCCCTTTCAAATTATAATGTTGAACTCTACTTGGTTTCGCCGGAGTCTCTGAAGATGCGGTGGGAAGTTCTTAAAACCATCGAAGAAAAAATCCCGTTGACGGAAGAGACAAGCTTAGAAAAAATAGTTCCACTTGTGGATGTTTTATATGTTACGAGGATACAGAAGGAACGCTTTCCAGATCCGGCTGAGTATATGAAGGTGAAGGGCTCCTACAGAATAAGTTTGGAAACTCTGCGCAGAGCCAAAAAAGACTTGATTATTTTGCATCCGCTTCCCCGCGCAGACGAAATATCCTCTGAAGTGGATGGAACTCCCCATGCACGTTATTTTCAACAAGTCTGGAACGGCATGGTGACGAGAATGGCGCTTTTAGCGCTGATACTAGGCGCGGTAAAATAAGCTGCTAAGCCATTGTTATGCGTATCTTTTGAAAGTGGTCAGTGTACTCACAGCTCCGCATGATGGGCATTTATTTAGCAAGCCAAACCAGCTTCTTTTGCAGTTGAGGCAGTAGGTTAAGTTGCGGTTGTAGGTGAAAAAGTCCACTTCATAATTTTCAACCAGCTTCCTAGATAGGGATAAAAGTTCACCAGGATCATAGAAGGTGTCGCCAAGCTCTAGAACTGTAAGGCTTCCCCCGTTGAGTAGCTCACGCATCTCTTTTTCACCACTCATAGACCTAGAAAATTTCTCCACATCTTGGATGCTTATTCTGCTGAAAGTCGAATAGCAGGGTTTTTCCCGCGTTCCCAGAAAGCGAACTTTCGAAACCCCATATCTTTCAATATCAAGCCTCGCCAACCTCTCAGAAGCTTCAATGAACGGCAAAGCTGAAGGAAGCAAACGCTTTTCACGCCTCTTGTCAGCTTTGAATGCAAAATCTGAAACATATTTTGCAGTTTCAAGGGCGAACTTCAAAGTATTTTCATCTTCATAAACGCTTTTTCCATAGAAGGCTTCTGCTGACTCTCTCAATCCAGCCAGGTTTATTAAACGTGCAGAGCTTTCAAGTCTCAGATACTGGTCGCCGTCGACACCTTGCATTAGAAATGGTAGCAAACCCTTACCCCTAGTTTTAAGTCCTCTATATTTTATTTCCAGAGTATGTGCGGACATCTCAAGCCTGTCCCTTAGAACCTCAAAGAATTTTTCCTTTTCCTTTTCGCATTCGTAAGCAATTCTGGGCAAGTTGACGGTTACGCATCCTAAAATGCTTGCACGGAGAGTATCAATTTCCCAGTCGCCCTTCAAATCTGCTTTCAGCATGCACCCTGAAACAGAGAAAGTCGAGTGTTTCTCATTTTTTTCTGAGAGACTAGCGAAATATAACATGCCTTTTTCCGATGCTAATCGATGTGCCTCCTGAAGCATCGTAGCGGCTTTCTCGTTCTCAAAGGTTTCTGGGCGCATTTTAACAATGATTTTTGGATTTAAAAGCGGTTTATGCATGCTTTCTTCAGCCAAAACCTCAAGCAGTAGCGAAGATAAAAGTTGGCTTTCTTCAAAAAAATCTCCGTAAGTGCCCTGCTGCTCGCCGGAAACTCCAACAGCGGGTTTTTCCGCCACGAAGTCTGGAACTGTAAGCTCCAGGTTTATGGAAACATTTGTAAACTGGCTTACATTGAAAATGAAAAGCCTCAAGGCTTCCTTAGCCCTAGAATTTTCCACGCCTTTTAAAAAGGGAGCTAGAAAAACGTTAAAATATTCAAGCGTCTGCGCATCGCTAACCTCTCTTTCAGATTGCATAATAACATTAAAGACCATGGTTAAAGAGGCCTCCAAACTTTTGGGAGAAGGCAAAGAGGGTTGAAAGACGCTTACCTTTTCAAGTTTTAAGCCATTTTTGAAGAAGAATCTCAAGTCGTGCACTATTTCATCTGGCTTTAGAACCCATTGGCTTAAATTGTGAATGTGCAGTGCACCGGATAAATAGGCGTCTGCAACATCCCTTGGAAGCACATTTAAAAGAGTGTATTCCTCAAAAACGTTTTTTCCAGCCTCTTCACATATGACGGAGGCTCCTTGAAAGGTTGAACTTTTCGCCAAAAGAGATGAGACATCGTGAACGGGAAGCCCTAAACGCGTAAGCTTATGGCGGTATTCCTCTAACCCCTTCTCGATGAGAATCGCGTTCACAACCTCCCTTATCAAGGGTGCAGTTAAATACTTCGTCTTAGCCTTAACCAAGCGTCTTTCCGCTTCCTTGGCAATTTTCTGGGCTAATTCAACGGGCAAGCCAGCTTCTTTTATAAGAGACTCTGCAATTTTGTTGACGTCAAACTCCTCTAACGCATAACGGGACGTGCGGACAAGCACCTTTTGAGCTTTGAAACTTTTTTTCTCAATTTCCTCAGCAACATCAATAACCATCTTACCAAGCTCTGTCAAACAGTATTTTTTAGACTCCACATCCGCCTCGATCAAGTCCGCCCTAAGCAGAAACTTCAAATGATAAGCAAACCGGCCGGCATCCCTGCTTGGGCTCATCTTTAACAGGTTCATCAACTCAGTGTAAGAAAGGGGTCCCTTATCAAAAAGCAAGTTAAGAATATGAAGCCTGACAGCTGAAGAAACCGCCTTCAACACCCTAATTCCACGCAAACGTTGCTGACTAGACAAACTCTAAACCTCCACACATACAAAGAATATAACAACCACTAAGGGTTTAAAAGTTAAGGAAACAACGCTTATTACACTTAACCGCAATAGCTAAAAATAAATCAAAAAGGGGCTGTCGGCTAGCTTGGTCTAGGCTCTGAGCCTCGGGCGCTCGGGACCCCGGTTCAAATCCGGGCAGCCCCATAATATTTTAGGGCATTAGAAATTGCGGGATTATGCTCTTGAACTTTTAGTTGTAAAACTTGCGAAGTTCTCTTCATTTTGTATTGCAAGGTTTTATTCAGACTGGTGGCGGAGGCCTTTCGCCCAAAATTATAGAGGCTTCTCTTTCATTCCATGAACTTCCTGTTTTTCGCCAAATGGTTATTTTAAGGGTGTTTCCTGGAAGGGTTTTCTCTTCAAGATAGCTCGCTAAGTCGTCTCCGTTTCTTATGCGCGTGCCATTTAGGGCGACTATGACATCGTTGGCAAGCAGTTTTCCATATGAAGGGCCGTCTACTCTAACATTGACTATCAGCCAGCCATATGTTACTTTAAGGCCTAATTCTTGAGCAGTTTCATAGTCCATGTCTCTTCCTTCAATGCCCATGTAAGAATGCCCTGTGTAGTTTCCATAAAAAACTAGAGAATATATCTCCCTAAGCAAGGTGCTTGAGGGAATCGCGAAGCCTAACCCTTGAGAGTCTCTAACTATGGCTGTCGTTATCCCAACAACACCACCATAGTAATTCAATAGGGGACCACCGGAGTTTCCAGGGTTTATGGGCGCGCTTGTCTGAATTATGTTGGCTATTGCAAAACCTCCAGCATACTCTTCAGTTATAGTTCTTCCAAGGGCGCTCACAATACCCGTGGTCATTGAACCAACTAACCCATACGGGTTTCCTATGGCTATAACTGGGTCACCAACTTTCAATGTTGATGAACTCACAACAGTAAGCGGCTTAAACTTCGCTTTTGGAACATTCACCACTGAAAGTACCGCTAAGTCCGCATAGGGGTCTTTTCCTAAAACTTTGGCGCTGTATCCTTCCCCATCTGAGAACGTCACGCTTATATTTATTGCGTTATGGATAACATGGTAATTGGTTATTACGACCATGGTGCCTGTGAAGTTGTAAATGAAGCCTGAACCTTGAACTGTCGCGTTCTCTGTCTGAACACGGATTAAAACCACAGAGTCCTTCACTTTCGCATATATATCCGCCAGAGAAGTACCGTTTTGGTAAACCGTAACGTTTTGATAAATTATATTCTGGGAACCCCAAATCTTTGAAACTTGATTTTTTAGGTTTGAAACTTCGCTTTCCAAGCTGCTTATTTGCTGAATGGTTATGTAGGAGCTGATTAATCCCCCAACCACTAACCCGGCTATAAATAGCAGTGTGAGGAAGCTCCAAGAAGATTTAGTATGAGCTTCACCCATGTTCGTTCACCTACCGAACAAAATCACTCATTTTGGTTAAATAAGAGTTCCGATGTTAAACTGCTATGGCTGTTACACCTCAAGCACTTTGTGAGATGCCATTAAAGCCAATAAAAATGACGCAGCTATAGCAAAGATAAAAGGATAATATGGTGAAACATTATAAAGAACTCCCCCAACGTATGGGGCTAAAAATGAACTAAACATTGTTACAGTTTGTGGAATAGATATCCAACGGGCCCTCATAGATTCTGGGGCTAAAGGCCCTATTATAGCGCTCATAAGGGACCACGTTATATATGAAGCTCCCGTTAGGAAAAATGCTACTACTAGGATGTAGAAATTGCCAGAAATCAAAATAAGTATTAGCGAGAGGCTGCAGATGACCATTGAAGCCGCAAGAGCGTATGCCTTTTTCCACTTGTCTCCAAGTCTGCCGAGAAGGATGCCTAAAACTGCTGAGCCGAAAAAGGAAATAGATCCCAATAAGCCTATTTCAAAATCTCCATAATGATAAGCGTCTGCAAGAAATTGGGGGATGAATGGACGAAACATCATTAGAACAAACATTGTAGAGGCGAAGAAAATTGATAAAACGGCTAGTTTCCTTGTTTTTAGAAGTTTAAAGAAGGAGAGACGTTTCTCTGATGGTATTTGTTTTGGGCTTATTCCATGTTGGCTGCTTATAAGGAGAAGGATTAGACTGGCTGAGGCGTAGAAGATGAAAGCCAAATAGAAAACTTTTTGCATGCCCACTGTTCCAGCGAGATAGCCGCCTAAAGCTGGAGAGAAAATATAGCCAAAGGACCATGATGAGGAAAGCACTGTGAAAGTTAGAGTCAGTTTGCTTTCATCCGCGGAAGTAACAATATAAGCTGTGGTTGTGGGTCCGCCGAGCCAGAAACCCCATAAAATCATTCCAGGCAACATTTGAACCCAGTTTTGTGCAAGCGAGAAAATGAGGGGTGCAGGCACCCACGCAATCCAGCCGGCAATCATGATCTTTTTCCTGTCATATTTATCTGCAAACATCCCAGCAAAAAATAAGGTGACAGCAGCCATTAGACTTGTTAAAGCGTAAAGTATTCCAACCTCAACAGGGCTGGCTTTAAGGGTTTCTTTCATATAATAGGGTAGGAGATAAGCGAAAAGGCCGTCTCCAAAGGCGCCGATAAGGTTTGAAGCGAAAATCAGCTTTAAGTCTCTGCTTAAAACTTCAAAGGGAAAGCTTAACCGTAAGATTTTTCTGCAGATGGACGTGGACAAGCATGGCCCTCGCGAGTGGTCTATTTTATGCCGCAGTTGCTGTCATTATTCTTTTGTTAACTAATAAAATATACCGCCATGCTATAATGGGTCATTTAGAGAGCAGGAGCAGTTTTATGTCCGTCGGTCAATAATGTCTAAAGCCTCTGGCCCAGTCCCTATGAGCACAACTGGCACGCCTATCTGCCTTTCAATCTCCTTCACAAATTCCTTAGCTTCCAAAGGAAGATCATCGTATGTTCTGGCACCTTTACATCTCGGGTATATGACATCCAGTTTTGTAAGGGCGGCTTGGGTTGCCCCATTTATCATCACAGCTTTTTTAGCTATCTCAAAGTTGAATGGAGCTGAGCGTCTTTCGCGTCCTGTTCCCGCTGCAATTTCAAACCATCCCAGTTTGACAGCCTCCTCTTTTGTAATTTCTCCAGGCAATGGGCCTGCGCCGACTCTAGTCATGAAGGATTTAAACACTAATAGGACATTGTCGACTTTTGTTGGGCCGACGCCAGCCTCTGAACATATGGCCGAAGCACTTGTGTCTCTTCCAGTTACGTATGGATATGTTCCATAAAAGAGCGAAAGCATGAAGCCCTGGGTTCCTTCCAGCAAAACCTTTTTGCCAGCATCTATTGCAGTGTTTGCTTCTGCCGCCACATCTGTTAAATATGGCTGCAGTTCGGGAATGTCCTTCGCAAGTTTTGCTGTTCTGCGCACTCGCTCTTCGAGGGCTGGTCCAACACCCCACCCCGTTGTGCCCAAGCCTTTTAAATGCGCACTGGTTTTGTCTTGTGCAGAATGTTTTTCCTCAATTATGGATGCTTGATAGTCTACCCCAATGCGGTTTTTAACGTTTGCAGTCTCTACTTCTTCGAGAAATTTTGCGATGTGAACGTTTGCGCCTGCACCTATTAATAGGCGGCATCCCTCATAAACAAAGGTTGCGGGAACCATATGCAACGCATAGCGTTTTCCTTCAATCCAAACGGTGTGAGCTGCGTTTACGGAGCCTGTTCTCACGCACAAATCTATCTTATCTTTCAGAGCCAAATAAGAAATTATCTTTCCTTTGCCTTCGTCTCCCCAGAAGGCTCCAGCTATAACTGTGCATGGCATTTTATTCACCATTCAGAAAATTTGCTGGAAGGTATTTAAGATTGTTTGAACCTTTTATGTAAAATATTCATTCCAAGCGTGGCTAGCTGCCTTCCTCGCCTCGAACATGAACCATGTGCAAGTCCAAGAGTTTTACCCAAGCAATACTTTTAAGAGGTATTTTAAACGTGTCTTCACTCCCATAGGGAACATATTTAATGAAAGCCTCTCTTTTCGACAGATCTTTTTGAATTTCAGCCAACTGAACGTTCACTATGACTGAACCATCCTTCAAGTGAAGGTTAACGTTCTTTCCCAGGAAAGATTTTGCAATGCTTAAAGTGAATCCTTCCATCTTTACCACTCTAGGTCTTTTTCAGCTATTTTGCTCCAGCAACTTCTACAGATGGGTAGCTTATCGCCTCTGAAAAGGATGTACACCTCAATGTCCTCGTTTCGGCACTCCCTGTTCCAAGGATTTTTGCAGCGTTCCATAAATGTTCACCCTCACCGCGAAACCAGCGAAAAGTTTTGCATTTTACCTTTTTAAGGTTCGCTGTGGAACGACATTCTTGAAGAGGGGAGAGATGAGTTAAAATGAAACTCAAATTTGGATAATTTCAGGAAATACTTTTTCTCTAGTTATCTTTAGCAGCGCCACTGTGGGCTTGGATATAAATGGCGGAAGAGGATTCGTTGGGCTTCCAGGATTTATAAACAAAGATTTTCCCTCCCATTTTATGTTTGGATGATGCGTATGCCCATAAACAAGCACATTAAAACTGTTCTGTTTGGCTATTTCTCTCATTTTCCCCGCGCCGAACATTGTTCCAGGATCATGCATGACGCCGATCTTCCAGTCTAAAACCTTAACAGAGGTTATTTTTGGAAGTTTTCCACGGATTTCAGGGCCATCCATGTTTCCGTAAACAGCCAAAACCGGGGCAAGCTGTTCCAGTTTATCTATGACTGATAAATCCACCAAATCGCCTGCGTGCACTATAAAATCAACTTTTTCGAAAATTTCAAAGACCCGTTTTGGAATTTCTCTAGCTCGGGCGGGTATGTGGGTATCTGAAATTAGCCCAAGGCTTTTCATTAGAACAGATTCTCTTACTTGACGGAGCGCCGCTTCTTGGCTTAGCATTTGAAAAGCTCCTCTATAACATTTAGGGGGCTATTTCGTAAATAAATGTTAACAAAGGGCTTCTGTAAAGAGAGCTCTATTAATGAAGACTTAACCTTTCGTTTTTGAAACAAACTTATTTCCCTTTATATAAAACCTAAGTTCTTGTGGAAGGTCAAATTTAACTCCTATTCTATGAGAAGAACCAACTTCAAAGCTTTCCAAATTCGCTTCTGCGACCGTTAACTCGCTGTCTTCCTTTGTAACGTCTAAACCGTTCAGCTTTTTCGTTATGGCTAATGCCTTGGTAAGCTTTCCTGGACCACTGGTTAAGGCGGATACGTCTCTTACTCCCCTGTTTTTCATCATGATTTCTACACCTTGAAGCGGTTCTACAGCTCTTATTAGAACGGCTCCCACACCACCCTTTGGGTGGGTAGCTATGTTTAGAAGCCAGTTTCCATGAACCATGTAGATGAAGGTTTTTCCAACATCCGTAAACATTAATTCATTAAACTTTTTTATTCCCTTGTATGCTTTAGAGGCAGGATCGTTTTCCCCATAATAGGCTTCAGTTTCAACAATTTTTCCACATAGAATTTGAGAGTTAAGCCTTCTCATCAGTATTTTTCCAAGAAGTTCCCTCGCAACCAAAGCGGGATCTCTTTCATAAAACTCTACTTGAAGCACCCTTCTGACCATCATGGTTTCTCTAAACCTCTTAATCGCCAATTGAAACCTATAGCAATTTTACATTAGGCTTTAAATTCTTAAAATTCCTAAATTAATTTTGGCGAAAGGCTTGATAGACTCTTATGATTTCGGTGTGATCGTTGTAAAAGGAAAAAGATACACAAGTGATGTAATAGTCTTTCCAGAAAAGGTTATTGACAATTGGTGGAGGAAGGAAGGCCACAGAATTTATGTTGAGGATTTAAAGGAAATCTTCAGCCACTCGCCTTCTCCCGAAGTGCTTGTGATTGGAACAGGCTACTATGGCCTTGTCAAAGCTATGCCAGAAGTTGAAAAGGCCTTAGAAACGCGAGGAATAGAGCTTATTATTCAGCCGACAAGAGAAGCCTATAAAACGTTTAACACGTTCTTGAAGTCTGATAGGCTTGTTGCTGGCGCTTTCCACCTTACATGCTAAAGGCGTTTGGCTGGCAACAAAATCTTAAGGGACAGCAACCTTAATACTTTAAGGGCTGAATGGGGAGTTTGATGAGTGCTATGCTGTTAAAAGAAGTTGAAGAAGAAGTTACAACTCTTCTAAGCGATTTAATCCGCATAAACACAACTAACCCGCCTGGAAACGAAACTTGGGCGGCAAAATATTTGGCTGAAACCTTGGAGAAAGAAGGTTTCAGATGCGAGGTTTTGGAATCCTCGCCTGGAAGAGGAAACATAATTACACGCATTAAAGGAACTAGCGAAAAACCAAGCCTACTTTTGCTTTCGCATTTGGACGTTGTGGCTGCAAACCCGATAGAATGGAGCGTAGATCCCTTCTCAGGCTTGGTGAAGGGTGGTTTTGTCTGGGGAAGGGGTGCCATGGACATGAAGTCCATGACCGCCATGGAAGTTATGGTTATGAAGCTTCTTAAGCGGAACAACGTGAAGTTGAAGGGCGACTTGATATTGGCTGCAACAGCTGACGAAGAAAAAGGCGGAGAGGCGGGGGCAGGCTGGCTTGTTCACAATTATCCAGAAAAAGTCAAGGCAGACTACGTTATAAACGAGGGAGGCGGCCAAGCAATTCCGATAGATGGCAGAAACGTTTTCACAATTCAGACAGCTGAAAAGGGCATTTTATGGTTTAAGGTTAAAGCTAAGGGCAAGCCTGGACACGGCTCAGTGCCCGGTGTAGCTGACAATGCCATAATTCGCATTAACAAAGTTGTTGAAAAGCTGGGAAATCATCGCGCAGAAATTAAGATGGTGCCAACAGTTAAGCAGTTCTTAAGCGTTATGGCGGAAGAAAATGAATTGGTTAAACGAGCTTTAACACTTTTGCTTCAAAATCCAGCGGCAGGCGACCAAATCTTGGACACGCTTGCCAAGAAGAACAAAGCCATGGCTGAAGAACTCCGAGCAATGCTCAGAATGACGATAGCCCCGACAATTATACGCGGCGGCGTAAAAGAGAACATAATACCATCGGAATGCGAGGCAGTATTTGACTGTAGAATTCTTCCTGGGCAAAACACAGCTGAAACCCTAAATGAAATAAAAAATTTAGTGGATGATGCTGACTTGGAGAAACTTGAATTCGAGATAATACAAGCTAATGAACCCTCTGAATCCCCAACAAACACGCCGTTGTATGAGCTGATGAGAGAAGTTCTAAAAGAGTTTGAACCCAACTGTTCAGTGGCGCCGATACTGCTTACAGGGGGAACCGACTCCCGCTTCTTCAGAAACATGGGCTCCATATGTTATGGTTTTCAGCCGACGCTTTCAGACTTGCCATACGGGGAAATCTTGAGAATGATTCATGGCGTTGATGAACGAATTTCAACGCGAAACTTGGTGTTCGGAACAAGCGTCCTATACCAAACCGTGGAGAAGTTTCTAACTTGACATAGAGAATTAAATTTTAAAGGGCGTCTATGAAACTCAATAAATATATCTGTGAATGTTTATGCTTTCTTAATGGGGGTGTTTAGCATGCCTGCAATAGAGGTTGGGAGAGTCTGCGTGAAAATTTCAGGCAGAGAAGCTGGAAAGAAATGTGTAATAGTGGATGTGATAGACAAGAATTTTGTGCTTGTAACTGGGCCGAAAACAGTGACTGGAATCAAGAGACGGAGAGCCAACATTAACCATTTGGAACCCCTCTCTGAAAAGGTTGAAATTAAAAGGGGAGCTTCAGACGATGAGGTTTTTGAAGCTTTGAAGGAGAAGGGCTTGCTGGAGGCTATGGCTCGGCCAGTTAAACCTGTTTTAACTACAGCCTAACAATTGTTATTAGCTTCTAATCTTTCTTTATCAATAGAGGTGCCTCATGTAAATGCCTAGAAGTGTTGCCCCGTGGGAAGTGGAACGCAAACTCGTTGTTAAGGCTGAAGACAAAACCGACCCCCGCTATGGCTACAACCCAGAAGAACGCCCAGCCCAAGAATACATAAAGTTCGGCGTCATTAACCTGGATAAGCCGGCTGGACCCACAAGTCACGAAGTGGCTGCATGGGTTAAGCGAATACTGAATATTCAGAACGTCGGCCACGGCGGGACTCTAGAGGCTTAAAAGCCAGAGAAATCCAAATGTGACCGGCGTCTTGCCAATAACCCTAGAGGAGTCTAGAAAAATTGTTCAGGCGCTGCTTCTAAGCGGTAAGGAATATGTCTGCCTCATGAAACTTCACGGCGACATGCCAGAAGAGCGTGTAAGGGCTGTCCTAAAAGAGTTTGAAGACACCATTTACCAGAGACCCCCATTAAGGGCTTCTGTTAAACGTCAGCTTCGAACAAGGCGAATCTACTACATCGATTTCATCGAAATGGATGGACGAAATGTTCTTTTTAAGGTGGGATGTGAGGGAGGCACATATATACGCATGCTGTGTCACCACATTGGCGAGGTTCTTGGATGCGGGGCACACATGCAGGAACTGCGTAGAACGAGGGCAGGACCCTTCGTTGAAGATGAAGGCATTGTAACGTTACATGATGTGGCTTACTGGTTTATGGAATGGCAAAAAGACAAGAACAACACTGTTTTAAAGAGGTTTATTCAGCCCATGGAGAAGGCTTTAGCGTTAGTTCCAAAAATCTACATTAGAGACTCTGCCGTGGACGCCGTTTGTCACGGTGCAAGATTAACTGCCCCTGGAGTGGTTTCTCTTGAAACTGGAATAAGCAGTGGTTCCATGGTAGCTATCTTCACTCTAAAAGGTGAAGCAGTGGCTTTGGCAAGGACTGAGGCTTCAACAGAGGAAATCCTTAATATGGAACATGGCGTAGTTGCAAGAACTAAAAGGGTTTTAATGCCTAAGGGGACATACCCAAAGGGTTGGAGAAGCGGCGAAGTATAATGCTCAACAAGGCTAAAAAGGCAGATCACTATTTTGTTCCACATCCGAAATCAAAGCCGAAATTTGGGGTTCTCAGCACACATCTTCGAGGGAGACCGTTTAAATTTTTAACAGCTTCAAGCGTCTTCTCCAAGAGGCGCATTGATTTGGGAACAAGGCTTCTTATAGAGTCCATGATTCTGCCTAACGAAGGATACGTTTTAGATGTGGGATGCGGCTATGGGGCGGTTGGAATAGCTGCTGCATCCTTCAACCCTAAACTATACGTGGTTATGGTAGACGTGAACGAGCGTGCGGTTAGGCTTGCAAAGAAAAACATTGAAATCAATCATGTGGACAATGCAGAAGTGAGGCGCGGCCACTTATACGAACCAGTTGAAGGCAAAGCTTTTAACTGCATTCTCTCAAATCCGCCGGTAAGCGCTGGACTAGCCACAGTAAAAGCCCTAATAACCGAAGCTCCAAGACACATGACAGAAAAAGCCACGTTCCAAATGGTTGTAAAATCAAAAATTGGAGGAAAAAGGCTTCAACTTATTTTTGAGGAAGCCTTTGGAAACTTCGCTGTTCTTGCAAGGGAAAGCGGCTACCGCGTGCTAATCGCAGAAAAACATAGACGCTTTTAACTAGTAAGCTTACCCACAATTTTCTTAACTAACGGGATTATCGCCAGAGATGTTTGGAAAACTCACGACAAAACCTATCAAAAACCCCAAAGCCACCTCTAAAAACTCTGGAACAAAACCCAAATTAATCAAAGTCAGAACTAAGGACATTGCAAAAGACATGCCTAAGGACATAAAAGCACCAAATAAAACAGTTGAATATCTCTCCCTTAACTTCATGAAACAGCCTAAAAAAGGATAATTATAAAGCAGATAAATAACCATTAATAAGTTGGCAAACAGTGCCGGGGTCTCCTAGTCAGGTAGGGAGCAGGCCTGGAGACGAACATTCAAAAGCCTAAAAGCCTGTGGCCCATTTGGGCCGCGTGGGTTCAAATCCCACCCCCGGCGCTTTAAACATCGCCATTAACAAACCCCCGCTGTTTTTGCTATTTACGTTTTCGGAAAAACTTGGCACCTTCAACTTCGCATACATACTCGAATCCAGCCTCGATTAGGCCTTGCGCCTCTTCCATGGTCCATGCAGCCCTACAAGTGTACTCTTCATTTTTGAAATCCACAAGTTGAGTGTGTATCAAAGTGTTTTTAATGTTTTTATGTCCGAGCAGCCTCATCACATCTAGGATGTCCTATCTTTCGGGCAATTTCATTTTGAGTCTTTGAGCATTTATATTTTAAACTCAAGATGTAAAACAAACCCCCAACTATCCTTTTATTGCTTTTTCCCGCATAAAAAGCGGGCTTGACAACATATGTTTTTTTAATAATCTCTAAGGCTTCCAAAACTATCTTGTTAGTAATTGATGGATCACTTTCCCATACCTTAAAAGCAAAGGCGAACACTTCTCCAGATATTCTATTTAAGAAAACATTTTCTTTAGGCTTGATCATATGGGTTGCCGCACCGTCTAATGTTATTTTGTTGTGGGTGAAATTTGTATCTAAAAAATTGTGCAGATGCGAAACATACACACATACCGAACCAAAGCAGCTTAACGTTTTTAAACTAAATCACCTGTAAGCTCTTATCTGTCCGCTTAATCAATGTAATAAGCAGAAGAATTTTATAAGTTTAGAAATTGCTATAGGTTGGTTGGTGTGTGTTATGTCTGGTATGCGCCTATGAGAAAGCTGCATATAAAGTTTACCCCCAATAATGAACACACACTCACACATTCATTCATTATGAAGGGGGTCATGGGGAAAACGTTCCCCCATCACACTTAAGCGTTAAACCTTAACAGGTCACCTCCTTAAGGCTTTAATCCCCCTCTAAAAGAGGGTCATGCGCCTATACGCCGACAAAAGCGGCAATACGGCTTCGACATCCAGGCACCCCCAATCGCATAAACGTCCCATTAAGGGACAGCGCGTCCACGAGGAGTCATCAAACGCCTGAAGGAAAAGCCCTGAAACCCCTGCGATTCTTCAAAACCGAATAGCAGGATAATAGAAGCCTCCTAGCAGTGGCCACTATAGCTATCTTCCGGCCACGCTTCTCAGCTATACGATGATAAGAACGCGTTATGCTCGTGTCATACTTAACATGCGTCATGGCGGCTTCAACCATAGCCCATCTGAGCCAACGGCTACCCTCACGCGTAATCCCACCATGCCTCGTAACACCACCACTATTATACGTGGATGGAACAAGACCAGCATAACTGCAAAGGTGACCACCACTCCTAAACCGGTTAACATCACCTATTTCAGCCTTAACAAGCAAAGCCGTATAATAGCCAACACCAGGAATAGTCATCAAAAGCCTAACATCATCATCCAACCCAGCCAACTGCTTAAGCTCTCGGCTTAAACGCCGTATCTCACCATTCAAAACCACGATCACATGAAGATAGCAGTCTATAGGCTCCAATCCTAAACTTCTAAGCCAGTCAACACCCTTCCGCGTGAAAAGCCCCAATCCTTCAGGAGGCTTCAACCCTTCATAGGCTAAAACACCCCTGATTTTAGCCTTAAGCTTAGCCCTTTCCCTAACAAGAAAAGCTCTACGCCTAACTTTTTCCCGTAAACAGGCAATTTCTGGAGGAGGCATATAGCTTTGGGGCAAAGCGTCAAGCCTCACAAGCTCGGCAATAGCCTTGCTGTCCACTTTATCGCTTTTAATCCTTGCCTCCGCTATGTAACGCGTCTTCTTAGGATGGCCAACCTCAACCCTAAACCCCCTATCAACCAAAGCACGGTAAAGGGGAACAACGTAGGTTGAGGACTCCAAACCTATCTTTTCAACATTAAACTTTTCAAGGAAACTTGGAACGTTCTCATTCTCAAGCTTTCTCCCAACGACAACTCGACCAGTCTGGTCGAGGACAGTGGCGAAAGTCCAATCCTTATGCACATCCAATCCTATATAGGCGCTCATAACATGGCTAGAGCGCCCCAAACAT
>Ga0272449_1000518_pt1 | contig 45647 bp, 40 predicted proteins | sample YNPCB0241_FD_198679 | JGI IMG/M metagenome (GOLD analysis project Ga0272449, IMG submission 198679) | Hot spring sediment microbial communities from Yellowstone National Park, WY, United States - YNP-CB-024-1 | ecosystem: Environmental > Aquatic > Thermal springs > Hot (42-90C) > Sediment...
GGTCGCCAGCGCATATCGCCGCCTGCAGGGAACGGCAACGGCGCGTCGCCCACGCGCGGCAACTCGGCGCGGTTCCAGCGGAACTGCATGCCCTGCGTGGGCGGCGTCTCGAAGCCCGTCTTGCCCGCTTCGGGGGGCTCTGCGCTGACGGCAATCGGCAGCCCGAACTTGCCCGCGCGGTTCGCTGCCTTGCCGTCGGCGTAATAGAAGGGCAGCGGCGCGCTGGGCAACGCCAGCAGCACGCCCCCCGCCTGCAGGTACGCCTCCAGCGCTCGATCCACATCATCGGGCGCGTTGACGCTTGCGCGGTAGCTCTCGCCGCCTGCGTACACCAGCGCGGCGTAGCGCGTCGGCGTCAGCCGATTCGGGGCGACCATATCGGCGTACTCCAACGCCTCTACGGGCAGCCCGACCTGCAGCAGCCAGAATAACGCCTCCGACTGCGCGTCGGGCAGGACGCCAATGGTCTTGCCCTCCCATGCGCGGCGCAGGGCGGCGATGGCTTCGCCTGTCAGCGCGGTCAGCGGCGTCGCCATGCGCGGGCGTTCGGGCAGTCGCTTGAAGCGCGGCGCATACGCGGCGGTCGTGCGCAACTCACGCTCGCCATGTTCCACCGACGGCTCGATTTCGCTGCCTTCGTGCCACTCGTTGAAACTGGTGATCAGCACCCAGTCGGGGTTCAGCGACAGCACAGCGTCCCACTGCTTGCGGTACGCTTCGCCGCCGAAGCGGTCGGTGCGGATGCCAGGCGTGCGGATTTTGGTGTCGTCGTAGGCGGGGATGATGGTCGCGCAGGCGATGCGTCCCAGCTCGCCCGCTGTTTGTATCGCCTCACGGTAGTGCGCCTCCAGCGTCGGTTGGATGGCGTCCAGCGGCTTGCCTTCCAGCACGCCGACGGGGTTGTAGGTGTGGATGCCGTCGAACACGCGCGCTGCGCTGCGCCCCAGCGAGTCGCCAATCGCGCACACCCCTGGCGGGAACTCCGCGCGAATCGTCTCCAGCGCCCACGCCCACTGCGACAGGCTAAGTTGCTCCATCGCGCGCCCGTACACAAACAGCACGGGACGCCCCTGCACTTTCAGGTAGGCGGGGTGCTTGGCGAACTCTCGCAAGATGTGGCGCAGGTCGGGCAGTACGCTGCGCGGGTCGCCTGGCTGCGGAACCTGCTCGTAATACAGGCACACCTTGAGGCGGTGTCGCTGCGCAGTGTCCAGCAGGCGCGGCAGGGGCTTTTCCTCGTACCCGCCAATCCCCCACCACGAGTAGATGAAGCCGTCCAGCCTTGCCGTGCGCGCCCACTGGCAGTGCTGCTCAATGACCTTCGGGTCGTTGGAGTCGTATGCGCCCAGCACGGGGTAGTGCGTGGAGGTCGCGATGTGCTTGCGTGGGGCGTCGACGCCCTCCCAATGTAGCCACTTGCCCGACACTTCAGGCGCGCCGTACCAGCCGTAGTAGAACGCCAGCACGAGTCGGGGCGGGGCGTTGTAGCGCACGCTCACTCGCGCCCGCAATGCTGTCAGCAGCTCCGCTTGCGACGGTTCGCGCATTTGCATGTGCGGTTAGCCCTCGCGCTTGCCCTGTTCGAGGTTGACCAGCGTGCCCATCAGTGTCTTCTCGGCGGTGTTGGCGTCTTGGCTCTGCAGGGCGCGGATGGCTTGCGTGACCTCCTGCGCCTCTTGAATGCGCCCTTGACTGAGCAGCAGCGCCTGCGTGCGTTGCAGTTCTGCCAGTGCCTGCGTGCGGTCGAGTTGGTGTGCTCGCATGCCCATGATGGTCTTCTCCAGCGCGCGGGAGGCGACGGCGACCTGCAGCTCGTTGGCGACGCGCGGGTCTTGTGGCTGGTTCGCCAGCGCAGGGTCGGTCGTGAACTCCAGCACGGCGTCGGCGGTCGCGGTCTCGACGCGCCCCGTCACGATGTCCTCCCAGCGCAAGGTGACTTTCGCGATGCGGTAGACGCCTGCGGGATGGTTTGGGAACTCCAGCTCCAGCACAGGGTTCAGTGTGCTGCCGCGCTCCACATCGACGAGGTTCAGCGTCGCCGTGCGCCCCTGCATCTGCAGCTCGCCCCCGAACGCCTGGCGCACCTGCACCCAGCGCGCGAGGTGCACCTCCAGCTTCGGGTTGCGGGCGACCACCGTCATCAGGCGCACCAGCTCCTGCTGGAACACTTCGGGGATGCGCTGGGGCTGGTCGATGTAGTAATACTTGCCGCCGCTGCGCCGTGCGATGCCCGCCAGCAGTTCCTCGTTGTAGTCGGGTCCGAAGCCCAGCGCGGTAATGTGGAAGCCGAACTCTTTGGCGCGCGCCGCCGCGCTCACAATCGTCGAGAAGTCCTTGATGCCCACTGTCGGCTCGCCATCCGTTAGCAGAATGAGGTGCGTCTGGTAGCCTGGCAGGTTCACCGAAGTCGCCTGCTGCGTGCCCACCACCAGCGCGTCGTAGATGTTGGTCGTGTCGCCGACTGTCAGGCGCATGATGTGGTCTTTGACCAGTTGCTTATTGACGATTTTGCGCGGGGGCATCACGACATCGACCGTGTCGGAGAAGGTGACGATGGAGAGCACATCCTGCTCGGTGAGTTGGTCGACGAGGTAGGCGCAGGCTTGCTTGGCGAATTCGAAGGGCGCGCCTTCCATCGAGCCGCTGCGGTCTAACACAAGGCAGAGGTTCAGCGGGGCGCGTCCTGCGGCGGTCTGCACCGCGCGGATGATGGTCAGCAGTCCTTCGCGGGCGATGCTTTGCGCCAGCGCGTACTTGCGTCCCAGCACGACCTCCATGCTCAGCGACGGCTGCGCGGGCGCACCCAGTATGTTCGGCATCGCCTGCGTGCGCTGCGGGTCAATTATGGGCATCTGCATCGCCTGCGTGCGCTGCGGGTCGCTCAACGGTCCCATCTGTTGTGTCCGATCCATAGTCCCACCTAACACTTCGACGGTTCGGCGCGGGGATGGGGTTTTCCTGTCGGGGTTTGGGGCGAAATTCGTGCCTTGCCTGTGCTTGGGTGAAAATCCTCAGCCAAACTGAGGATTTTCACTTAGCGCATGGGTAGAATTTCCCCACGATGTTCACGCGCTGTTTGACGGAACGGCTGCAGCGGTTGCTGGGCGTGATGCCTGCGGTGTATCTGCAGGGCGCGCGGCAGACGGGCAAGACCACGCTCGCGAAGCAGTTGCTGGAGGCGGGCGTGCTGCGCGACTATGTGAGTTTCGACGACCCGCTTGTGCGCACGGCGGCGCAGCGCGACCCCGTCAGCTTCGTGCGCAGTCTGCAGGTCGGTACAGCCATCGACGAGGCGCAGCTCGTTCCAGAGGTGATGCCCGTCCTCAAGATGCGCATCGACGAGTCGCGCGCGGCGGGCATGTTTTTGCTCACAGGCTCCGCCAGCCCGCTGGCGCACGCGCAGGTCGCCGACGCGAGGGTGGGGCGGATGGTCGCGCTGCAGTTGCTGCCCCTCTCACAGGCAGAGCTGGCGGGCAGCGCGGTGAACTGGGTGGCGCAGGCGTTCGCGGAGCCGACCATCAGCGCGCGCTATCCCGACTCGGCGGACTTGACGGCGCGCCTGACGCGCGGGGGCTACCCCGTCGCAGTCGCGCTTGACGACTCGAACACGCGCGCCGAGTGGCTGCGCAGCTACGCCGACGCGCTCATTACGCGCGACTTGCAAACACTGGGCGGAGTCGAGCGTCAGGATGCCGTGCTGACGCTGCTGCGCCTGCTGGCGGCGAACCCCTGCGCGACGGCGAATATCGCAGGGCTGTCGCGCGAAACGGGCGTCGCGCAGGCGACCCTCAGCCGCTACCTAAGCCTGCTGACGAACCTCTTCGTGGCGCATCCTGTGCCCGCGTGGTACGCCAATCTCGGCAAGCGGCTGCTCAAAGCACCCAAACTGATGCTCAACGACACGGGGCTGGCAGTCGCGCTCGCAGGCTTCGGCGAGACGCGGCTGGAACGCGAGCCGACTTACGCGGCAAACTGCTGGAGAACTTCGTCGGGATGGAACTGCTCAAGCACATCCACTGCGGCGACACGCAGACGCGCCTGTATCACCTGCGCACGGACAAAGGCATCGAGGTGGACTTCGTGCTGGAGTCGGCGCAGGGCGAACTGGTCGGCGTGGAGGTCAAGCGTCGCAGTACCCTGCACGCAGACGACTTTCGCGGGCTGCGCTGGCTACAGAGTGCGGTTCCCGAACGGTTTCGGCTGGGCGTGGTGTTCTACACAGGCGCGCGGAGCCTGCCGATGGGCGAGGGGCTGTGGGCAGTCCCGATAACCGCGCTGTGGAGCGAGCCGCTTTAGCCAGCAGGTACACTCTACGGCTGAGGCGGAGGCATGCACGAGGCGTACCAGAACCTGACCGCGCTGATTCACGCTTTTGGGGCGCGTCCTGCGACCACTGAGTCCGAATCGCGCCTGCGCGAGTACCTGCATCGTCGCCTGCACGAGCGCGGGCTGACGGTCTTCGAGCAGCCGTTTCGGAGCGTCGCGTCGCTGACCCCTGCGTGGCTGACGGTCTCCGCGCTGTTTGTGGCGTCGGCGGTGCTGGGGTGGCTGAACGCGCCCCTGCTGTGGTGGGTGGGCGCGGGCAATAGCCTGGCGGCGATGGTGATGTTCTGGGGCTTGGTCAGCGGCAGGTGGGATGTGATGCGCCTGTTTCCGCAGCGCGAGAGCGCGAACCTGATTGCCGTCGTCCCTGCGCATGGCGAAGCGCATCGGCGCATAGTGCTGATGGCGCATATCGACAGCCAGCGCGCCGCGCTGATGTGGCATCCGCGCCATGTGCGGGCGTTCGGGCGCAACTTCCAACTGCAGGCGGGCGTGCTGGAGGCGCACACCCTCAGCGCGGTGCTACTTGCGGTCTCGCCGCTGCTGGGAGTGGCGTGGCTGCCTGCCGTCGCCCGCGCCTTCATGACGCTCGGCGGGCTGGTCGCGCTGTATGGGATGGCGCTGCTGCTGCATCGCGAGCGGTTCCTGCCGTGGGTGCAGGGCGCGAACGACAACGGGTCGGGAACCGCCGCGCTGCTGACCGTGCTGGAACGGCTCGCCGACGCGCCGCTGCCGCATACGGAGGTGTGGGGCGTGTTCACGGGCTGCGAGGAGGTCGGCAGACCCAACGGCGCGTTCGCGTTTGAACGCGAGTACGGACAGCAGTTGCGCGACGCCGAGTTCCTGATTATCGACCATATCGGGCTGGGCGAGCCGCGCTACTTGGTGGCGGAAGCGATGCTGCCCCGCGCGCGGGCGCATCCCGACATGGTGTGTGCGATGGAATGCCTCGCGGCGGCGCGTCCTGACCTGTGCCTACAGCCCAGCGCGGTTCCACACGGCGCGTACACCGACGCGCTGCCGTTCTACCTGCGTGGCTACCGCGCGATTGCCATGTGGTGCGAGCTTGAAAAAGGCGTCCCGCCCCACTGGCACTGGATCACAGACACGCTGGAGCATGTGTCCGCGTCCGACCTCCAGCGGGCGGTCGCCACAATTGAAGCATTCCTTCAGACTTCGGGTTCAGGGCGCCCGTAGTCGCGCATGATGGACTGAATCTGCTCCACGAGGCGCGCGGCTTCCTCGTAGGGGCGTTGCCAGATGTTGCGCCCGAAAATCAGCCCGATTGCCCCCGCGTCCATCGACAGGCGCACCTTGTTCAGCACATCGGCGTCGTTGCCCTTCTCGCCGCCTGACAGCAGCACGAAGGTGTTGACCGCCGAGGCGACCACACGCTGGATGCGCTGCTCGTCGTTCTCTTCCAGTTCGTTGTAGGGCTTGGGGTGCTTGGCGCGCTCTTCGGGCGGGGCGAGCTTGGGGAAGTTGACCTTCACGATGTCCGCGCCGAGTTCGGCGGCGGTGCGCGCGGCGTAGTCTACCGCCCACAGGCTGTCGCGTCCGCCCTTGGCTTGCACCGCCTCGCCGCGCGGGTACGCCCACACGATCAGCGGCATACCATACGCCTCGGCGGCGGCGCGCACCTCCATAAACTGGCGGAAGTCCTCATCTTGGCGCGGCGAGCCGACATAGAGCGTGTAGCCGACGGCGTCCGCGCCCAGCCGCACAGCATCCTCCACGCGCGAATTCAGCGGCGACAGCGCCTGCGCGTCGGACGGAATCTCGGTCTTGCCGTTCAGCTTCAGGATCAGCGGAATCTTGCCTGCGAACTTCGCGAGGTACTTCTCGGCGATTCCGTACTGGAACGCCACTGCCGAAAAGCCCAAGTCGATTGCCAGGCGGCAGATGTAGTCGGGGTCGCCCGACGGCGGGTAGGGGAAAAAGTCGCGCGGTCCGTGTTCCAGCCCTTGGTCGTAGGGCAGCACCATCAGCGTGCCGTTGCCGATGCCGTACTTATACATCATCCGATACAGGCGGGTGCGCTTGCCCGTGCTTAGGTGGGGCAAATCGCTTAGTGCGAGCCGTTTGGTTGGCGTCATCGTTATCATCGTACCACCTCGCTGCAGGGGATTATACCTGCTCGGCGGGTTTCTGCAGGAGGTACGCCATCGCTTGCACGGCGAGCAGGTAGCTGTATGCGCCGAAGCCGCTGATGTGCCCGACGCACGCGGGGGCAATCACCGACTGGTGGCGGAACGGCTCGCGGGCGTAGATGTTGGTCAGGTGGACTTCGATTGTAGGCAGCCCGACGGCGCGGATGGCGTCGTGCAGCGCGATGCTGGTATGCGTGTACGCGCCCGCGTTGAGGATGACGCCGTCCGCCCAGTCGCGCGCTTCGTGCAGCGCGTCAATCAGCGCGCCTTCGTGGTTCGACTGCACATGGCGCAGCTCGATGCCGAGCGACTGGGCGTACTCGGTCGCGCGTTGCACAATCGCGTCCAGCGTCTCCGCGCCGTAGATTGCGGGCTCGCGCGTCCCCAGTAGGTTCAAGTTCGGTCCGTTCAGCAGCAGCACACGGGGCATGGCGGCAGGTATTGTACCTACCCAAATCAGGTAGAATCTCCCCACAAAAGGCTTCGAGCATTCTCTTGGCGAGCCCGACTTCACGCTTGGGGGACTACGGTTGTGGATTCACGGGTATGAGTTTCCAGACATTCACGAAGGCTACGATGCGAACTGGCTTTACGCGACGGTACACTACGAAAGCGAGTTTTCAAGTGTTTGGGTGGTTCGCGAGCCGATGATACTTACTTGGGAGCTGAGCGATTGGCTTCACGAAATCGAGCGACTGTACCAGCATCTCAAGGGCACAGCGACCCTCGCTTGCATAGAACCATACCTATTTGTTGAACTGAAGGCTGACAACCGATATGGCGCCATCACGATGAAGGTTGAGATTCGCCCTACGCATCCCTTCGGCAAAGAAGTTCACACCTTTCATAAGCAGGTCGACCAATCGTACCTTCCGAGCGCAATCCGCCAGCTGCGCGACATTCTCCAGCGGTTTCCAACTCGAGGGAGCAGAAGAGGGTAGGAGCTAATCAGGTGCGCCACAGCGAAGCGTTTGCGCGTTTTGCTGCCACCCTCCGACAGGAATTGCCTGCTCCGCGAAGTGGTCAAAGGTGCGTATAACCGCAGGCTCTTATACCAACTGCGCCGCCAGAGTTCACAACTGCCCCCCTCCGTAGGTTCCCCCCGCTTCGCGAGGGGAACCGCGCAGGTCGCGTGTACGGTTCTCCCACCATGCGCGAGGGGAACCGCGCAGGGGCTTGGTCTCCTCGCGCTTGTTAGGTTTGTTTCTGCTGTTTTTGGCGTTGGGCGGGGCGCGCATTTACGCGGGCGAGGCGCGCTTGCCGTCGGTCGCGCTGGCGGGCGTGCCGTTCGAGGTTAGCGTTAGCGGCTTCGCGCCCCAGACCCGCGTGCAGGTACGCCTTGAGGACGCGCAGGGCATGCCGCTAACGTAGGCGGACGCCGTCGCCGACGAGTCGGGCGCAGCGTCGCTGCGGGTGCGCATCCCTCAAGCGGGCGCGGTGCGCTATGTGTGGCAGGCGGGCGTGGCGTCGGGCGGCGGCACACTGCGCGTCATCCCCGCGTGGTGGAGCCTGATGCCGCCCCTTGTGGCGATTGCGCTCGCGCTGTGGCTGCGGCAGGTCGCGCTCGCGCTGGTGGGCGGGGTGTGGCTCGGCGCGTGGCTGATTGCAGGCGGCGAGCCGTTCACACCCCTGCTGCGCGTGGTGAACACCTACCTGCTAAACGCCTACGCCGACCGCGACCACCTGCAGATTATCCTGTTCACGCTGCTGCTGGGCGGGATGCTGGGCGTCATCACCCGCGCGGGTGGGCTACGGGCAATCGTGCGCGTGCTGAGTCGGCGCGTGCGCTCCGATCGCGGCGTGCAACTGAGCGCGTACCTGCTGGGGCTACTCATCTTCATCGACGACTACGCGAACACGCTGTTTGTCGGCGCGACGATGCGCCCGCTGGCAGACCGCTATCGCGTCTCGCGCGAGAAGCTGGCGTATCTGATCGACTCCACCGCCGCGCCTGTGGCGAACCTCGCGCTGATTGGCACTTGGATTGGCTTCGAGGTCTCCGTGATTGCCGACAGTTTCAAGGCGGCGGGGATTGCGCTGGAGCCGTACTGGGCGTTCTTGTTGAGCCTGCCGTATCGGTTCTATCCGATTTTCGCGCTGGCGTTTATCGCGTGGCTGTTGGTGTGGCGTCGGGATTTCGGGGCGATGTATCGGGCGGAGGCGCGGGCGACGGGCAAGGTGCTGGCGGACGGCGCGTCGCCGCTGGCGAACTACGACTCCGCCGAGCTGCTGCCGCCAGACCACCTGCAGGGGAGCCTGTGGAGCGCAGTGCTGCCGATACTGACCGCGCTGGGCGGCGCGGTTGGCGGGCTGTTCTACACAGGCTACTACGGCGCGCTTGAGGCGGGCGACCCGATGACCATGCGGGCGGTGCTGGCGAACGCGAACTCATACAGCAGCCTTATGTGGGGCGCGCTGTTGGGGTGCATTATGGCGTTGTTCTGCGTATGGCTCACGCGCGCACTGAGCCTGCGCGAGTCGTTCGAGGCGTGGCTGGGCGGCGTGCGCTCGATGGTGCTGGCAGTGGCGATTCTGGGGCTGGCGTGGAGCATCGGCGCGGTGTGCGAGACACTGCACACGGCGCAGTATCTGGTGCAGTCGCTGCAGGGCGCGATTAGCCCTGTGTGGCTGCCTGCGCTGACGACGCTCACTGCCGCGGGCGTCAGCTTCGCGATTGGCAGCTCGTGGGGCACGATGAGTATCCTGATGCCGCTGGCGGTTCCGCTGGCGCACACGCTCACGGCGGGGATGGGCGCGGAGGCGCAGCAGTTCTACCTGATTGCGACGATTTCGTCCGTGCTGGCGGGGGCGACTTTTGGCGACCACTGCTCGCCGATTTCGGACACGACGGTGTTGTCGTCTATCTTTGCAGGCTCCGACCATATCGACCATGTGCGCACGCAAATCCCCTACGCGCTGGTGGTGGGCGGCGTGGCGTGGCTGGTGGGCGATGTGGCGACGGCGTTTGGGCTGCCCGTATGGGCGGCGCTGGGGATTGGCGTCCTCTTGCTCGGCGTGATTGTGCGCTTGGCTGGCAAGCCGACGCCAGAGTTTGGCGAACCCACATGAGTATTCAAAATCCCGCTCAGCTCGCCTTTTTACGATACTCCTGGCTTGCAGCTACTTGTTGCTTTGGTTGCACTACCACATAAGTACCCAGTATCATATCATGCCAGGTTCGTCGTTCCCTGTTGAACAGAGCCCACAGAAATCCAAGAAATAGAAAATACGCCGAAATCAATTTCAATATCCACTCACGCACTACCATCGTTCCAAAACCCGCTTTTTGTCCGTCTTTCTTTACAACATAAAGCCTCAAGATTGCCTTTCCTGGTGTCGTCCCATTCAAATAAAAAATCGAACATAGACCGAAATACAAAACGAAACACGCAGTCAGGGAAAATTCTGTCGAATTTGGAACAATTAGTAAGAATCCGCAGAAAACGCCTACTAAATAAGCAATAATGTTGTCGAGAATAACAGCTCCCAAGCGTCTGTCCACGGAGGCTAAGCGTCCAATCTCTGGATTAATCACATTAGTATAGCACTGGTTGCACCACTGGATACCCTCTGGTATCTCGACTCCACATGCTGGACATACCATCATACCTCACCTCGTTTGTGAACCGAAGATATCATTCCACACTGGCGCGTGGATTTCACACGCTCACGGGTGTGGAGCGCACAAGCATAGCTGTCTCACCCGTTTAGGTGTTGCGGCAGATGGGCAGCTACCCAGCCGTTCAACTTCGGTGCAAGCAGCTGAGGACAGTGGGGAGCAGCGTTGCTCCCTGAGATTCCCCAATCTGTCACCCCTTGCTCCGCAACAGGTGCGCGGTGAACAGGTACTGGTGCGCCCAGCCCGTCCACTCGCCGAAGCGGTCGTGGAACCACTCCACCACCTGCCGATAGGTCTTGTCGGTCAGGCTCTTGTCGGCGAGGTCGGGCAGCAGCCATTTGCCGACCGCCTGCCACATGTGGGTGTCAATCGGCACGGCGAGCATGTGGTTCAGTCCGAACAGTAGCACGCAGTCGGCGACCTTCGCGCCGACGCCTGGCAACTGCATCAGCTCCGCTTTGGCGTCCCAGTAGTCCAGCGTTCGCAAGCCATTCAGCCAGCCGTCGCCGCGCTCGGTGAGGGCTTGCGCGGCGGCAATCAGCGTCTTGGCGCGGTAGCCGAAGCCCAGTTCGCGCAGGGTCGCCTCGTCCGCTTGCGCCAGTCGCTCGACGGTTGGGAAGGCGTAATGCACTGTGTCGCCATCACGGTGAATCGGCTCGCCGTACCGCTCGCACAGCCGCTCGATCATGCCCGTGATGCGCGGGATGTTGTTCGCGGGCGTACACAGGAACGAAAACAGGCACTCTTCCGCGCTCAGCCAGCGCATCAGGCGTAGCCCAGGCAGCGCGTCCACCCACTCTGCCCAGCGCGGGTCGCGGCGGGTCAACTCGTGCTGCACCGCCTTCAGGTCGGTCTCCATTCGGAATAGGTGGAAAAACAGCTCGGCGGGTTGCTCGGCAGTCGGCGATTCGATACGCCAGCGGTTGCCATTCGGCTGGACAATCAGCAGGTGCGCATCGGCGTAGCCCAGCCAGTGATCTCCTTTTTGCCGCCATCGGAACACCTGCCCGCTTTGCACGCACAGCGGCAAATCCAGTTCCCACGATGGAATCGAAACGCGCATGGCGGGCTAAAGTGTACCTGAGCGTTGGCGCGCCGCTTGCGCTTGGGCAATCAGCGTGCGCGGGGGAATGAACTCCACATCTTCGTCCAGTACCTTCAGCGTCTCGACGGTAGCGTTTGGGGCGAGGCTGAGCAGCCTGCCGACGATGGCTTCGGTGGAGCGTTCGGGAGTGGACGCGCCGCTGGTGACGCCAATCACGCGCGCCTGCTGCACCCATTCGGGGCGCACCTCGTCAGGTTCCAGCAGTAGGTAGGCGGGCGTGCCCTGCGCTTGGGCGACCTCGCGTAGGCGGTTCGAGTTGCTGCTGGTTGTGCTGCCGACCACCAGCACCAGGTCGCTCTGCTGGGCAAGCGCCTTGACGGCGGTCTGGCGGTTCGTGGTCGCGTAGCAGATGTCCTCCTTTTTGGGCGTCTCAAGGTGCGGGAAGCGTCGGCGCAGCACGCTAAGGATTTGGTTCACCTCGTCCACGCTGAGGGTGGTCTGCGTGGCGACAGCGAGTGGGACGCCTTCGGGCGGCTGTACCTGCTCGGCTTCCTCGAGGTTGTCGACGAGCGTGATCTGACCAGGCGCGTGTCCCATACTGCCTTGCGCCTCCACATGCCCGCGATGCCCAATATACAGGATGTGGTAGCCCTGCCGCGCGAAGCGGGTAATTTCGCGATGCACCTTGCTCACCAGCGGGCAGGTGGCGTCCACCACATTCAGCCCGCGTTCCTGCGCCTGCTGACGCACCGCAGGCGAGACCCCGTGCGCACTGAACACCACATTCGAGCCAGGCGGAACATCGTCCAAGTCTTCCACGAAGATCACGCCGCGCTGTTCGAACGCGCGCACCACATGCTCGTTATGCACAATCGCGTGGCGCACATACAGCGGCGCGCCGAACGCCTCCAGCGCGAGGTCGACCACCTCGATGGCGTAGGCAACGCCTGCGCAGAACCCGCGCGGCGCCGCCAGCAGCACTTTCTCCATCGCCCCGAAGTGTACCTGATTCGTGCATGTTTTGTGCGAAGCGACGCCGAGTGCGCGAAAAATGGTGTATAATACACAGGGAAAGGAGCCAGCCTATGAAACGCATCGGGATAGCAGGGGCGACCCTGTGCTTGGGACTGCTGAGCGCGACGAGTTGGGCGCAGTTGCAGCCGAATGCGCCGTGGCCGTCGTTCGGCAAAGACTACCAGAACTCGCGCAGCACGACGCTCGGCGCGCCGACCAACGGCAGTATCCGTTGGATTTACAACGCGAGCAGCCGCACATTCTCCTCGCCGATTGTAGCAGCCGACGGCACCATCTATTTTGGCGCAACCGACGGCATCCATGCCGTGCGTCCGAACGGGCAGCGTCGCTGGCGATGGAGCGCTGGATACTCCGCAGCGACCTCCACACCCGCGATTGACGCCAACGGCGTCGTGTACGCGCTGGTCAACCCGTCGGACGCGATCTTGGTCGCGCTCAACGGCAGCACGGGCGCGCTGCTCTGGAGCCTGTACTTGGGCGGGACGAATGTGATCTCTTCGCCTGCTATTGGGCCCGATGGGCGCATCTATGTGACCAACGGCGAAGTTCCAGGGGGCTACCTCTACTGCATCAACACGGACGGCACAATCGCATGGCGTCTGTATCTGGGCACGGAAGCGAACAGCACGCCCTGCTTCGGCAATGACGGCGCGATTTATGTCGGCTCCGCGCGCCATTTGAACGCCGTCAACCCCGACGGCACATTCCGCTGGCGGTTTTCGACGTTCTATCCCGTGCAGGGGTCTATCGGCATTTCGGGCAGCCGTATCTTTTTCGGCGCGTGGGACAACGCCTTCCGCGCTGTGAACCTCTCTGGTGTGCAGCAGTGGATTGCGCCGTTGAACTCGCCGATGGAAAGCGGCGTCGCACTTACGCCGACCCGCATCTACTTCACTTACAACCTCAACGAGCTGCGCGCCTACAGTCACACAGGCGCACTGCAGTGGCGTCATAGCGGTACCTACCGCGCCAGCACGCCCGCTGTGGGCGCGGACGGTGTGGTCTATGCGGTGGGCAATCAGGGAAGCGTAATGTACGCAATCAACCCCGCCAACGGGCTGGTGCGCTGGTCTACGAGCATTGGTACGGCGAACTGGTACGCATCTCCTGCGATTGGGGGCGACGGCACAGTCTATGTGGTCAACGGCGACGGGCGACTCTATGCTTTTGGTCCGCTGGGCGGCTTTCTATGGGCAGGCGGCGATGTGGACGGCTGGAACGGCGACTACACGGGCACAACCGCCGTCGTGCAGTTCTATCAGGGCGACGAACTCAAGTACGAGATGGTCGCGCCTGTGAACCCCGACGGAACCGTCGAGCTGCAGGACACGCCCGTCGGCGTCCACGACATCAAGGTGCGCATCCACAACTCGCTGTTCGGGCGTGCGTCGAGCGTTGCGCTGGAAGTTGACCAACCCGCCTCAATTCAAGTGCGCCTGCTCAACGGCGATGTGAACGCCGACAACATCGTGGACGACGCCGACCTGCTGTATCTCCTGATGCACTACGGCATGCACGCGCCCGAATACGACCTCAACGGCGACGCCCTGATTGACGATGCCGACCTGTTGATTGTGCTGTTCAACTTCGGCGCAATCGGAGAATAAAGCGCGCTTCACACCCAACATAAGCAGGAGCCTCCAGTGCGACGGGGAATACTCTGCGCTGGAGGCTTTTTGCTATGCCGATACGGATTGGCTTCGTCGGGATTGGCTGGATTGCGGGCACGCACATGGATGCGCTCAGTCAACTGGAAGACGCGCAGCCCGTCGCGTTTTGCGACATTGACTCAGAACGCGCCGAGCGCGCTGCGGCGCGCTTTGGCGGACGCGCCTACACCGACTGGCGCACCATGCTGGACGCCGAATCGCTGGACGCACTCTATATCTGCCTACCGCCGCATGCGCACGACGGGGTAGAAATCGCTGCCGCCGAGCGCGGGATACACCTGTTCGTGGAAAAGCCCGTCGCACGCGACTTGGACTACGCCCGTCGCGTCGAGGAAGCCATCCACAAAGCGGGCGTCATCTGCTCGGTCGGCTACCACTTCCGCTACTACGGCGCGATTGAACGCGCGAAAGAGCGACTAGATGGGCTGCCCGTGCTGATGGTCAAAGGCGCGTGGGACGGCGGGATGCCCACAGGCACTCTCTGGTGGCGCACCTATGCGCACTCTGGCGGGCAACTGGTCGAGCAGACCACGCATATCTTCGACCTCGCGCGCTACCTGGTGGGCGAGATCGTAGAGGTGTTCACCTACAGCCACCACAATCCCGCGCTGCTACACCACCCCGACGGCGACATCGCCGTAGCGGATGTGGTCTGCCTCAAGTTCGAAAACGGCGCGGTCGGCGTCATCACTAACACGAACGGACTGCACGCGCCTGGCGAAGTCGGACTAAAGGTCTACACGCCCGAACGCATCGTCGAGGTATCATGGGGGCGTATGGTGGAGACGGAGGCAAATCGCAAGGAGGAGTATTTCTCGCGCGACAACCCCTACCTGCGCGAGTCGGAAGCGTTCCTGGAGGCGATTCGCACAGGCAATCGGAGCCCAATTCGCTCCGACTACAGCGACGGCGTGCGCACGCTTGCCGTGACCTTAGCGGCGGATGAGGCAGGAAGGCAAGGGAGGGCCCTACGATGTTTCTGAAAATCGCGAGGAAAGTGGTTCATTCTGTGCGCGGCAGACGAATAGCTGCGATGCGCGGGCAACCGCAGTGGTGCAAAGTACCAGCCGGCTTTTGGATGTATGTCGACCCAAACGAATATCTGGGCAGGGTGATTCTGCTCGGAAACGCGGCGTCGCATCTTGTCTATTTCATCAAGCAGGTCATTCGTGAAGGGGATGTATGTGTGGATGTAGGCGCCAATCAGGGATACATAGCGCTTCATCTGGCAAGAGGCATTGGCTCGGACGGTCGCGTGGTAGCAATAGAGCCGATCGAACCGATCTTTCAGCGTTTGCAAGCGAACATCGAATATAATCGCGCCCATCAAGTGATCTGCGTTCAAAGCGCTGCGGGCGACTGCGTGCAGACCGTTGATATGTGGTATAACCCTGCAGAAAGCATTCTTAGCTCCGTACACCACCGCTCCTCGGCGCAAGCGATTCGCGTGCGGGTTCAGCAGGAGCCCGTTGACTCGATCCTTGAGCGATTGTTGACCTCCACACAATTGGACAAGCTTATTCTTGTCAAAATCGATGTAGAAGGTTACGAGCCGATGGTCTTGAAGGGACTTCAACAGACGCTTCGACGCAGCAAGCCTCTTCTGTGGATGGAAAAGGCTCCCAACCATCTCCAAGAAGGTGGGTTCACAACTTTAGATATAGTTAATCCCTTGTACGAACTGGGATACCACATCTACGACATTTGGTTTAGTCGCAACTCTTTAGGTATACCCAGCCTTACCCTGACACCTGTGAACATTCACGGAGAGCGTTTCAACACGGAATACCGCGACATTCTTGCAGTCGATCCCGGCTCAGAGGGTTGGGAGCGATTGCAAGGTAGCCGAGTACGAATCAGCGAGGCGGAGGTGTGAGCAATTGGAACATCAGTTTGCGCTGCACCGCATAGAGGCGCACGCGCCCCACAGTGGATGTGCTGTGTAAAAACTCGACATGATAGCTAAAAAGATACAAACTTTTCTGTCTAATCGTCCTTTCGTGCGCTACAGCGGCGAACTGCTGCTAGGTAACCTAATCGCGCAGGGCATCTTAGTCGCAAGTGCGCCGATACTTACCCGGTTATATGCGCCAGAAGAGTACGGTGTGTTAGGTACTTACAGTGCCTTTGTCATAGTACTGAGCGCGATTGCAACTTTACGGTACGAGCTCGCAATCATGCTTCCGCAGCAAGACGAAGAAGCCGAGCATTTGACATTCATAGTGCTGATACTGACATTCTTTATGTCCTGTGCAATCGGCGCAGTACTATGGATTGCTGCGTTTTGGATTGCCCCTCTGTGGATGCGCCCACTCCACCCATACATCGGCTTGCTCACACTGAGTATTTTTTTTTACAGTCTAACTCAGATATTTACCCACCGTATGACGCGTCGTCAGCAGTTTCGTTTGCAGATGCATAGCTCTTGGGTGCAGGCACTGGTTTATGTGACTATACAACTGGGGGGCGGCATGCTGCGCGTAGGTACAGCAGGACTACTTGTTGGACAACTTGCTGGACAAGTAGTTAGCGCTCTGATGTTAGGGCGAAAGCTGCATTATCGTCGAATTGGCTACAAACACCTATTCGAGTCAGTATGTCGTTATAAGCACCTTCCTATCTACAATATGCCCGCTGCTCTCGTTTATACTTTACAAACTCAACTCCCGATACTCTTAGCGGCAAGCCTCTATACAGCTAAAGAGGCAGGGTGGCTTGTGTTTAGCTTACGCATCGTGGGAACACCAGTACAAATGCTTTTGACCTCTCTGGGGAGGGTTTATATCAGCAGAGCTGCCGAATTAGTACGCCAATCTCCTGAAACTCTTCAGACACTTGTACTGCGTACCTTGAAACAGTTGTTCCTTATGGCGATTGCACCTACCCTAATCTCAGCGGCAGCGGCGCCAGCGCTCTTCGCTTGGATATTCGGTAGCGATTGGCGTCCAAGTGGCGAGTATTTACAAATTTTGTCTCCTATGCTCTTAATGAACCTTTTGGTATTTCCACTGTATCATACGCTGACTGTTCTGAACAAGTCGAACCTACTTCTTGGAATAGAAACACTGCGAATAGTTCTGGTCTTTCTCAGCTTCTGGCTACCTGCTGTTCTCGGTCACTCGGTTCGAGTAGCACTATGGGCGTACAGTGCATCGTACATCTTGACCCAATTGCTTCTGATGGGGATGATTGTCAAGGTTTCCCATTCGCTGCTATCCCGACAGGTAAAATATGGAGGTGATGAAGATAGACAGGATGAAGATGTCAACAAGGACAGGTGAGACACAGATTGCGTTATTCCTGCCCTCCCTGCGTGCAGGAGGTGCAGAGCGAGTATTTGTTCACATGTCCAAAGGCTTTGCGCAGCAAGGCTTTGTAGTGGATATGGTACTTGCGCAAGCGGAAGGACCTTACCTTCCTCAAGTTCCAACGAGAGTGCGTTGTATTGGCTTGGGGCGACGGCGAGTCCTGCACAGTCTGCCCCGCCTTGTCCAGTACCTGCGAGAAGTAAAGCCCTCGGTTCTGCTTTCGGCGCTAGACCACGCGAATGTTGTTGCTCTGCTGGCGCGCCAGTGGGCACGCGTTCCTACAAAGGTCGTAGTGAGCATTCACAATACGATGAGTGTGGCTACACGACATTCTCGGCACTCTCGAGGGCGTTTAATTCCCGTGCTCGCGCGATGGCTCTACCCAAAAGCCTACAAGGTTGTCGCTGTTTCACAAGGAGTTGCGGCTGATACTGCTCGTTTTTACCGCCTGCCTTTAGACAAAGTAGAGTTCATTTATAACCCTGTGGTTACACCAGAATTAATTTCTCTCTCGATGCAACCTGTTGAACATCCTTGGTTTTCGCCAGGTGAACCGTCTGTTATTCTCGGCGTGGGACGACTCACCGCGCAAAAAGACTTCCCTACACTGATACGTGCCTTTGCACACGTGCGACAGCATCGGGACACGCGGCTGGTTATTTTAGGCGAAGGAGAGGAACGGACGAGACTGGAACAACTTGTTGCTTCACTAGGCTTGCGAAATTGCGTGGACTTTCCTGGCTTTGTAGACAATCCCTACTCGTGGATGCGCCGCGCTGCGGTATTTGGGCTTTCTTCACGCTGGGAGGGTTTTGGGGTTGTGTTAGTTGAAGCGATGGCGTGCGGCACTCCTGTAGTGTCTACCGATTGCCCCAGTGGACCACGCGAGATCTTAGAAGACGGTAAGTGGGGCAAACTTGTGCCTGTGGGCGATCCAGACAAACTGGCGGAGGCGATTATAGACACGCTGGACAACCCGCCCGCGTATGATCCAGCTGTGCGCGCCGCCGATTTTTCGGTGGAGCGAGCTGTGGAGGGCTACTTGAATGCACTGGGCTTATGAGATTGTCAATCGGCAGTCTTCAGCGAAGGCGTATGCACCGATGCATACAGCCACAAATAGCAGGACAGCGTGGCTCTTCGGAGGCGTGCTGACGGTAGCTCTTTGCCTACTGTTTATGCTGGAGACGCCCTCCGTCCTGTTCTGGCTGGCGGCTGGCGCACTGCTTCTATCCTGGTGGCTGTGGGCGCTCAAACACCCCCTACCCGCCTTTGCCTGCTTAGTGTTTGTTTGGGTGACCGTCTATGCCCGCGCCAGTTTACCGATGTTTCAGGTCGAGGGCGGCGACAATCGTGGAGGGCTGGCGCTGGGCGATTTGATGTGGTTGTTGTTTGTAGCAGCATGGGCAATTGTCTGGCTCCGAACGAAGTATGGGCGATTCTCAGCATCGTTCCTGGACACAAATATCATTTCACTACCGTTGGTCGCATATGTTGCACTCTCAATCATTCTGCCTCTCGTAGGGATACTATTCCACAGCTATCCCTTCTCTTATATAACACCCAGCATACGCATCCTGCAAGTCGCTGTGCTATCTGTAGCGACCTACCAGCTGATTAGAACATACGGCGTGACGGCAGTTATGCAGTGCTTATTAGGGATACTTGCCCTTTCAGGTCTTCTGCATGCTGTGCAAGCGCTGCTACAGATTCTTGTCTCTATGGAAACAATCCCTGTCGAGTGGGTTGTCCTCGACCATGTATACAGAGAACGATTTTCCCAAAGCTGGTTCTACTATCCTCGAACCACAGGTTTATGGGTCTCGCCGATGCAGTATGGTCCCTTCGGGATGTTCTTACTGCTTATGGTGGAGGCGTGGACGCTGGCTGGGATGTCCCTAAGCAGGGGGCTGAAGGCTACACTCTACTTGTCTTCGCTCTGGGCGCTCCTGTCCTCTGCTTCGCGTGCAGGAATTATCGGAGCCGCAGCAGGGCTGCTGGTGATGTATCTTGTTCTAACGGCGCGTTTCCTATTTTGGAGGGATGCTGAAAGGTTCCTGAACCTTGCTTCTGCAGCACTGAAGCGCGTTGTTGCCATCGCAGTGGCGTTGCTGTTTGTAAGTGCTGTGGTTCCTGAAGTACTGCTGCAACGAGTGGCTCTACTGGGCACAGTAGCGACTCAAGGTGCGCAGTACGACCCTAATACTGCTGAGCGCCTCGATTTGTGGTGTAAAGCTTTGAATACTTACGAACAAGGACATGTTTGGGGAACGCTGGTATCCCCCAGTTTTGTAGTGAGGCAGGAGGTGGGGGACTATACACATAACTTTTACATAGACCTGATTCTTCAAGGAACTCCTTTTTATCTTTTTGTTTTTGTCTTGACGCTGGTTTCCTTTTGGTGGCAAGGTTGGCGGATGTGCCTACGATCGAAGACCTCTTCGGTAGTGGCTGCGGGCTTGTCTGTGATTGGTGCAACAATAGGATTTGCCCTTGTACTGCTGACTGATAACAAGATTCATATGGCGCAGTTCTGGATAGCTATTGGTTTCGGATTGATGAGACAAAGGCGATGAAGCGCGTCATGCACGTCACAACAGGGCTTTCCTACGGCGGCGCTGAAACGCAGCTCAAAAATGTTGCTCTCTGCCTCAAGCAACGCGGGTGGTCACTGAGTGTGGTCTCGATGCTGCCGCCCCGCGCTTATGTTGAGGAGCTGGAGGCGGCTGGCATTTGCGTCTACAACCTCCGAATGCGTCGCAAAGTACCCGACCCACGCGCAGTGCTTCGATTAGCGGCGATTATGCGCCGTGAGCGCCCGCTACTTATTCATTCACACATGATTCATGCCAACCTGCTTGCGCGCATGACCCGACTCTTTGTAAAGGTGCCCGTGCTGATTTGTACCGCGCATAGTATCACCGAGGGGGGACGCCCTCGTGAGCTTGCCTATCGCCTGACTGACCCCCTCGCAGACCTGACGACGCAGGTGAGCGAAGTAGGCAAGCAACGCTACATTCAGGTGGGTGCTGTGCCTCCCCATAAAATAGTTTACATTCCCAACGGTATAGACACCTCGCGTTTCCAGCCGAATCCAACAGTTCGGCAAGCGGTGCGCGAGCAACTCGGCTGTGCCCCTGATGCGTTTGTGTGGCTTACTGTGGGGCGGCTGGAGCCTGTCAAAAATCATCTCGGGCTGCTAAGCGCGTTTCGAGAGGTCGCTGCAGTTCACCCGAACGCCCGTCTGCTGATTGCAGGTCAAGGACCGCTTCAAGCGGCGATAGAGCAGCGTATCGCAGAGTTGGGACTTGCCGACCGAGTGCGTCTGTTAGGGCTACGGCGCGACATTCCTGATTTGCTCAACGCTACCGATGCGTTTGTCCTCCCCTCGTTGTGGGAAGGCATGCCACTTACTCTTCTGGAAGCCAGTGCCACGGCTCTTCCCATCGTGGCGACAGATGTAGGTGGGAACTCAGAGGTCGTTCTGGACGGAAAAACAGGCTATCTTGTGCCTCCCCAAGAAGCAAAGGCGCTCACACAAGCCATGCTGCGTGTCATGAATCTTTCTGAAGCCGACCGAAGCGCAATAGGGCAAGCAGGACGCGCGCATGTTGTGCAGAACTTCGACTTGGAACGGGTGGTTGACCGATGGGAAGCGCTGTACCGCGAACTTTTGCAGCAGAAAGGGATTGCATGGGGATAATACCGACACGGGTTGCTATTGTTGCACACTACGCGCCCTCTGTGGCGCTCTTTAGAGGCGCCTTGATTCGCGCACTGGTACGGCAAGACATTCAGGTATGGGTGCTTGCGCCCGATTTCACACCAACCACACGGAATCAAGTCGCTTTGTTGGGAGGGCAACCCGCCGATTATTTCCTAAATCGTACAGGAGCTAACCCTTTTCACGATATCCGTAGCTTTATGTCGTTGCGAAGCTGTCTTAGGCATTGCCAGCCGCAGGCGGTTCTCGCCTACGGAATAAAACCCGTTGTGTATGGGATGCTGGCAGCGCAATCCCTGAACATTTCTCGCCGCATCGCTTTGATTACCGGACTTGGCTATGCATTTACGCAACCTTCGGGTGCCAAAGGAGCTTTAGTACACCTTGCTGCGCGCACTTTGTATCGTTTGGCACTGCAAGCATCACATACTGTGCTGTTCCAGAACCCTGACGATCTTCGTGCGTTTGCAGAGAGAGGTATCGTCTCTCCAAATAAAGCCCTTGTTGTCGGCGGAACAGGTGTCGATCTTGAGGAGTTCGCGGCACACCCTCCTACGCTGGAGCCCATCACCTTCACCCTCGCTGCGCGATTGCTTCGGGAGAAAGGGATCGTAGAGTTCGCCCAAGCTGCCCAACGCATCAACCAACGCTACCCCAACACCCGTTTTCTCCTACTGGGCGGGATGGACACCAATCCAGGCGCGCTGCGCGAACACGAAGTGCGCCAGTGGGCAGAAGCAGGCATTCTCGAATGGCACGGACATGTGCCTGATGTGCGCCCCTACTTCGCCCAGACCAGCGTCTATGTGCTGCCGTCCTATCGCGAGGGCGTGCCGCGCAGCACGCAGGAAGCGATGGCGATGGCGCGTCCTGTGATTACGACGGACGCGCCAGGCTGCCGCGAGACGGTGGTCGATGGTGTGAACGGCTTTCTGGTACCGCCGCGCGATGTGGACGCATTGGTTCGTGCGATGGAGCGGTTTATCTTGCAGCCTGAGTTGATTATCACGATGGGTCAGGCAAGCCGAAAGCTGGCAGAGGAGCGGTTCGATGTGCATAAAATCAACCAGCGCATTCTGGCAGTGATGGGAATAGCAGGAAGCGGGACAGAATTCCCGAAAATGAACAGTGATGTCGAAACGAGTGCAAGCGTTCCTCAAGCGGGTATTTGATATAGTGGTCTCCGCGGTCGCGCTAACGGTGCTTGCGCCCGTGATGGGGCTAATTGCGCTGCTGGTGTGGCGCACGATGGGGCGTCCCGTGCTGTTTCGTCAGGCGCGTCCAGGGTTGCACGGAAAGCCGTTCGTGATGTATAAATTCCGTACGATGCGCGACCTGCGCGACGCTGAGGGGAACCTGTTGCCCGACGAGGCACGCTTGACCCCCTTCGGGAGATGGCTCCGCGCCACCAGCTTAGACGAACTGCCCGAGCTGGTGAATGTGTTGCGCGGGGAGATGAGCCTTGTGGGACCGCGCCCTTTGCTGATGGAATACTTAGAGCGCTACACGCCTGAGCAAGCACGCCGCCACGAGGTCAAACCTGGCATCACAGGCTGGGCACAGATCCACGGACGAAACAACCTGAGCTGGGACGAGCGATTTAAGCTGGATGTCTGGTATGTAGACAACTGGAGCTTGTGGCTGGATGTGAAAATCCTGTGGCGCACGCTTTGGATGGTGCTGCGGCGCGAGGGCATCTCGGCACAAGGGCATGCGACAATGCCAGAGTTTATTGGAACTAAGCACCTACAACACTAAACACGGAGGTCATAGATGAAAACGATACTGATTTATGGCGCTGGTGGATTCGCGCGAGAAGTTGCGTGGCTGGCGGAAGAGGTAGGGCTGACCGTGATTGCGTTTGTGGACGACAGCCCTGAACGCATTGGCGCGACGATTAACGACATTCGAGTCATTTCGCTCGAAGCGGCGCAGTCCGAGTTTCTGGATGTGCCAATGGTGATTGGCGTGGGCGCACCCAATACCCGCAGGACGCTTGCCGCCAAAGCGCATGAGCGCGGGTTTCGGTTTACAAGCATCATCCACCCACGCGTCGAAATGTCCCGATGGATCAGCTGGGACGAAGGAACTGTGATTACCGCGGGCAACATTCTCACGACCAACATCCGCTTAGGCGCCCATGTGCACATCAACCTTGATTGCACCATCGGGCACGACTGTATTCTGGAGGATTTCGTGACTTTGGCTCCAGGCGTTCATGTATCGGGGTGGGTGCATATACAGCGGGGCGTTTACATCGGTACAGGGGCTGTTATCATCAACGGCGAGGCAGGGCAGCCAATAGTGATTGGCGAGGATGCCGTTATCGGCGCAGGGGCAGTTGTGACCAAATCCATTCCTGCGGGGGTCACTGCTGTGGGTGTGCCCGCGCGACCTTTGGAGCGATGAGCGAAACATCTCTGACTGAACGCCTCTACCTCTCACCGCCTTGCCTTACGGGCGAGGAGCTGGCACTTGTGCAAGAAGCTATTGAATCGGGCTGGATTGCGCCGCTGGGTCCGCAGGTAGACGCTTTCGAGCGTGAGTTTGCCGAGGCTGTCGGCGCGCCCTACGCGCTTGCTCTCAGCTCTGGCACTGCCGCACTCCATCTCGCGCTGATCGAGGCAGGCGTGCAGGCTGGCGACGAGGTCGCCGTCTCCACGCTCACCTTCGCCGCAAGCGCGTTCCCAATCCTTTACCTCGGAGCACGCCCCGTATTTATCGACAGCGAGTATCAGTCGTGGAACATGGATCCCAACCTGCTGGCGGAGTGGCTCCAGGGGCGGGAACGACGCGGAAGCTTGCCCAAAGCGGTGGTGTTGGTGCATCTATACGGGCAGTCTGCAAGCATCCAGCCCGTTCTTGAACTTTGCCAACGGTACGGAATCGCCCTTGTCGAGGATGCGGCGGAGGCGTTGGGCGCGACCTACTACGGAAAAGCCCCCGGTACCTTCGGCTTGGCAGGAATCTTTTCCTTCAACGGCAACAAGATTATCACGACCTCTGGCGGCGGCATGCTGGTTTCGCACGACGAGCGACTGATAGCACACGCGCGTAAGTTAGCCACGCAAGCACGGGAGCCGTTCCCCTACTACGAACATGCTGAGGTCGGCTACAACTACCGCATGAGCAATCTGTTAGCGGCTGTTGGACGCGCCCAGCTACGCACGCTGGAGCAGCGCGTGCAAAAACGCCGTTGGATCTTCGATCAATACCGACTTCGCCTACAGAACCTCCCGGGAATCCAGTTTATGCCCGAAGCACCTTGGGGGCAGTGCAGTCGCTGGCTTAGCGTAATCCTTATCGATTCCAACGAGTTCGGCGCAACGCCTGAAACAGTGCGGTTAGCTCTGGAAGCAGAAAACATTGAGGCGCGCCCTGTCTGGAAACCGCTCCACTCGCAGCCTGTTTTCGTTGGCTACGAAGTGGTCGGCGGTGCGGTCGCCGAAGACCTGTTTCGCAGGGGGCTGTGCCTGCCCTCAGGAACAGGAATGACCGAAGCGGACATCGAGCGCGTGGTGGAGGTCATCCAGCGTGTACACGCTAACCGTCGTGAATCGTGAAGCGTGGCATACCTGCCTGCGCCTTGTCAACGACGCCTACGAGCTGCTCATCCCCCTGCAGTTCGGCATCCGAATCTTGCACTTCGGGTGGGCGGGCAGCGAGAATCTGTTCTGGACGGAGCCGTCGCCCCTGCAACGCACAGATACTTGGCGTCTCTACGGCGGGCATCGGCTCTGGCACGCACCTGAACATCCCATCCGTACCTACAGCCCTGACAACGACCCGATCGAGTGGCACTGGGATGGGCAACAACTCCTGCTGCGACAACCGACCGAGCCGCGCACGGGCATCCAGAAGGAGGTCGCCCTCACGCTCCACGCCGACTCGGTGCAGGTGCGCCATCGGCTGGTGAACCGCAACCTGTGGGAGGCGCGGCTGGCGGCGTGGGCGCTGAGCGTGATGCGTTCTGGCGGCGTCGCGCTCATCCCCCAAGAACCCTACCGCCCGCACCCCGATGCGCTGCTGCCCGTGCGTCGTATCGCGCTCTGGGCGTACACCGACATGAGCGACCCGCGCCTGCGCTGGGGCAAGCGGCTGATATGGGTGCGCCAAGACCCGCACGCCGCCGCGCCGCTCAAGATCGGCGTCAGCAACACGCTCGGCTGGATAGCGTACTGGCTGGGCGAGACGCTGTTCGTCAAGCGGTACGCCTACGACCCCTCGGCAGAGTACCCCGACCTCGGCTGCAACACGGAGGTGTTCACCAACGCCGATATGCTGGAGCTGGAGACGCTCTCGCCCCTGACAACGCTGCCGCCCGACGGGGCACTGGAGCATATCGAGCGGTGGTCGCTGCATCGGGTGGGGGCGTATGTGGATGACGAGGGCGCGCTGCTGGAGACGCTCGCCTATGCCTTGCGCGATTGAGGCGGCGCCGCGCTCTCGCGCACAACCAGTTCGCCCTCCATCAGGCAGTTGCCCTGCAGGGGTGCGCCTGTTTCGATCTGTTGCAGGAGCGCGTCGGCGGCGGCGTAGCCGATGTCGTGAATCGGGTTGCGGATGGTGGTCAGCGGCGGTTTCGCCAGCGCCGCCATCGGCATATCATCGAAGCCGACCACTGACATATCGCGCGGCACGCGCACGCCACGCTGGGCGCAGGCATCCAACGCGCCTAACGCCAGCAGGTCATTCGAGCCGATAATCGCTGTCAGGCGTGGGCGTACCTGTAACAGTTGAGTCGCCGCCGTGAAGCCGCCCGAATACTCGTAGTTGCTGGGCGCAATCCAGTCGGTGGGAACCTCTACGCCCCATTCTGCCATCGTCTCCAAGTACGCCTTGAGCCGCTGCTGCGCGCTCCACTGATTGTCAGGTCCCTTGATGAACCCTATCCGCCGATGCCCCTGCTCCAGCAGCCAGTTGACCAGCAGGCGCATCATCGGCTCGTTCGCGCTGTCGATGCAGTAAAACCCCAGCGATTCGGGCAGGGTGCTGCCGACCACCACGCAGGGCAGGTGCGTGTGCTGATGATACTCCAGCAGGGGGCTATCGATGAGCGGCACAATCAGCAGCAGCCCGTCCACCGTACCGTCGTCCAGTTGCGTCCAGAGCGTGCGCGGGTCTAAGTCGTTCAGCGTGATGATTTTCAGGTGGTAGTTGCGCGGGGTGAGCGCCTCCACGACGCCGTCCAGTACGGCGGTCGCGTAGTGGTTGCGCGTGAAGATGGCGTGCTGCGGCTCCATCACAATTCCGATGGTGTGCGTGCGCCGTGCGGCAAGGCTCCGCGCCACACGGTTCGGGCGGTAGCCCAGCCGATGCGCCGCCGTCAGCACGCGCTCGACCGTCTCGGGGCTGTGCAAGTCCGCCTTATTGTTCAGGATATTGGACGCCGTGCCAATCGAGACGCCTGCTGCCTCCGCCAGTTGCTTCAAAGTCGGGCGTTTCCCACGCCGCGCCGTCTTCACAGCCTAATTATACACTCGACGCTCGGCTTGTGCAAACTGACCGTCGCCAGTACTGCGTGCGCGGGTACACTAATTCCCGATGACTTACATCATGCGAGCGGAGATTGGCGAGCAGCCCGAAGTGTTGCGGCGCATTGCCGACGAGGAGCAGCGCGCGATACAGACCGTCGCCCAGCAGATCCGCGCCCACGACATCCGCGCGGTGTTCCTCGCGGCGCGGGGCACCTCCGACAACGCCGCCGCCTACTTCAAGTACCTGTTCGAGATTCAGAATGGCATTCCGTGCGGGCTGGCAGCGCCGTCGGTCGTCACGATGTACCGCGCGAACCTGCACTGGCACGGCGCGCTGGTGGTCGGCATCTCGCAATCGGGTCAGGCGCCCGATGTGGTGGAGTATGTGGCGCACGCGCGGGTGAACGGCGCGTTGACCGTCAGCATCACGAACGACCCCGAATCGCCACTGGCGCACGCCAGCCACTTCACGCTGCCGATTCGCGCGGGTGCGGAGCGCAGCGTCGCCGCGACCAAGACCTACACAGGCACGCTGGCAGTCATCTATCTGCTGTCGGCGGCGTTGCGTGGGCAGCATGATGCGCCCCAGCAGATTCACCACGCCGCCGCGCTGGTCGAGCAGACGCTACAGCAGACCGAGCCGCGCCTGCAGGACATCGCCGACCGCTACCGCTACATGCGCGAGTGCGTCGCGCTGGCGCGCGGGGTCAACCAAGCGACCGCCCAAGAGACCGCGCTGAAACTCATCGAGACCTGCTATGTGATGTGCAAGGCGTACTCCATCGCCGACTTCATGCACGGGCCGTTCGCGCTGATCGAGCCTGGCTTCCCGTGCCTGCTGTTCGCGCCCGACGGAGCAACCTTCGCAACGGCGTTGGAGAGCGCGTCCAAACTGCGCGCGGGCGGCGCAGAGACCATCATCGTCGCCCACGACGCGGAGATTCTGAAACTCGCCCGCACGCCCATACCGATGCCCGCAGGCGTGCCCGAAATGCTTTCGCCCATCGTGTACGCCGTTGCAGGGCAACTGTTCGCCTACCACCTCGCGCAGGCGCGTGATTTGAACCCTGACCAGCCGCGCGGACTGCAAAAGGTCACTAAGACGCTGTAGGCTATGGAGATCTTGCGCACCATCGATTCGGTTCGGCAGTGGGTACGGGCACAGCGCGCAGCGGGGCGCACGATCCACTTTGTGCCCACGATGGGCTACTTCCACGAGGGGCACCTGAGCCTGATGCGCCGCGCCCGCGACGACGGCGGCGCGGTCATCGTGAGCATCTTCGTCAACCCGCTGCAGTTCGGACCCAACGAAGATCTTGCGCGATACCCCCGCGACTTCGAGCGCGATTGCCAGATGGCGCAATCGGTCGGCGTGGACGCAATTTTTGCCCCCGAAGTCAACGAAATGTACCCTGCAGGCTACCAGACCGAAGTGCGCGTGCGGGAACTTTCGAAGCCGCTGTGTGGCAAGTCGCGCCCTGGACACTTCGAGGGCGTGGCGACCGTCGTGCTGAAGTTGTTCAACATCACAACGCCCGACCGCGCCTACTTCGGGATGAAGGACTATCAGCAGTTGCGCGTTATCCAGCAGTTGGTGCGCGACCTGAACCTGCCCATCGAGATCGTGCCGTGCCCGATTGTGCGCGAGGCGGACGGGCTGGCGATGTCGTCGCGGAATGTGTATCTGTCAGCTGACGAGCGTGCAGCGGCGACGGTGCTGTATCGCAGCCTGCAGTGGGCGCAGGCGCAGCACGCGGCGGGCGAACGCGACGCCCACAAACTGCGTGAGGGCGTCTACGCGCAGATTGCCGCCGAGCCGCTGGCGCGTATCGATTATGTCGAGGTGGTCGACGCCGAGACGCTGCAACCGATTGAGCGCATCGAGCATCCCGCGCTGGTTGCGCTGGCGGTCTTTTTCGGCACGGCGCGCCTCATCGACAACTGCGTGTTAGAGGGCTGACGCTATCGCGATCGCGCGTTCAATAGAGGTCAGCAGCACTTGCCCCTTATCGGGCGGGCGGGCGGTCTCGGTCAGCACCACGATGCCAGCGCGTCGGGCGTGCGCTTCGGGCAGCAGCGTCTGCAGCCGTTCCGCCTCGTCGGGCAGCAGGGCGACCTCGAAGGCGTCGTGCGTGCGCCAGAGCGCGAGAATCGCGAGCGGCTTGCCATATGCCGCCAGCCCAATCGCGCCGATTTGCCCCTCCTGACGCGCCAACTCCAGCGCCTCCAGCGCGCCGCTGAGTTGCGTCTCGTTTGGCGTCTCGTGCAGGCTGAGAAAGTAGTAGTCGATGTGCGTGCGTCCGACGGCGCAGAGCGTCTCAATCATATGCGACTGCACGAGGTTCGCCGCGATGCGCGCATCGGGCGCTTGCAGCAGCAGGTTCGTCGGCGTCGCGACAGCGATTTGGAGCCGATTCGCCCGCTCGCGCAGGAACCGCCCCCACAGGGTAGGCGCGGGCGAGATGTCCAGCGTCTCAATCGGCGAGGCGAGCAGCGCGTCCATGAGGCGTTCCGCGCGTTCCTCTGCCGAGCCTTCGCCCGTGAGATGCCCTCGCGCCCACACGGGGAACACATACCGATTTGTGCGTCCCAGTAGCACCTGACTCATGGCTGGATGCGTGCAACGGCGAGAGTGTACCCCGCGTAGGCGAGCGGTTGCGCAGGGTCGTAGTCGCCGCCGAGCGTCTGCAGCAGTTGCAGGGCGCGTTCCCGCCAGCGCGTATCGCCAGAGGCTTGGGCGTACTCGTACATCGCCAGCGCGAGCAGCGCGTTGTCGGCGGGCAGGTCTGCGTCGTCGCTGCCGACGCGCACAGGCACGACCTTGAAGTCGCCCCACTGCTTGCTCTGCGAGGCGTCGTAGAAGCCGCCTGTTGGGTCGGCGTACTCGCGCCAGACGCGCTGCAGCAGTTGCTCGGCGAGTTGCAACGCGCGCGGGTTGGGTTGCAGGCGATGCACGCGAACGGCGGCGCGGGTGACCAGCGCGAGGTCGGGCATCCAGTCGCTGCTGGTGCGCGCCGCGCTGTGGAACAGGTTGCCGCGCAGGGTGCGCATCGCGCGCAGCGTCTCCAGCACGCGCGGGGCGGTCTGACGCGCCCACTGCGCCTGCGGATCCAGCGTCCCGAAGGTCTCGGCGTAGTCCGCCAGCGCAATCACAGCGTAGGCGTTCGCATCCGCGAACAGCGTCGGGTCGGTTTGGGGCAGCCCTTTGCCCTGCGCGATAGCGATGCGCAGTTTGGGTGGGGCGAGTGAGGCGATAAAGCCGGCGGGTTGCTCGCGGTAGAAATGCGTACGCAGTCCGTCCGCCAGCTCATGCGCGACGCTGCCGAGTTCGGGGTCAAGGCGCGCCGCGCGGCTAAACAGGCTCAGCAGGCGGGCGTGCTCAATCAGGCGCGCCCCGCCTGTCGGCTTGCCTTCCGCATCGATGCCGTCGCGCAGGGCGTGAACTGTCTTGCGTTCGGCGTCCCAGTAGGGGCTGTCGCGCAGGGCGCGCAAGCGCGCCAGCAGCGTCTCCTGCGCCGTTGTGTCGCCGCGCTCCGCCAGCGCCAGCAGCGTCTCCAGATGCGCGAGGCTGAACACGGGCGGCGCACTGTTCGGCTCGGTCGGCAGCGGGGGCAGCGCGTTCAGGAACGCCTCGCTCGTGCCCGCGACGGTCGCCGTGCGCGCCGCGCGCGCCCAGCGGGCGTCCCATGCCTTACCGAGCTGCTCCGCCATCTGCAGTACCTGCGCAGGGCGCGTGCGGTACATCTGGCTCAGCTCCTCCAAGTGGCGCATCAGCTCGGCACGGGTGTCGGGCGCAACGGCGCGGATCGGCTTGCCGTCGGGGGTGAAACATGCAACAATCGGGTAGCGGTCGGGCGCGCCCATCAACTGCGCCAACTGCCGCAAGTATCGCGCACGCTTGGGCATCGCGTCCGCGTCAATCTTGACGGCGACGAACTCGCGGTTAATCAAGTCCGCCACGCCCGAATCGGAGAACGCCTCGCTGCCCAACCGCTGGCATCGCCCTGACCAGTACGCGCCCAGCTCCATCAGCACCAAGCGGTCGCGCTGCTGAGCGCGTCGGAAGGCGTCCTCGCTGCACGGGAGCCAGTTCACCAGTTGGTACTGCCCGCTGCGCAGGTAGGTTTCGGGGCAGCTTTGGAGGGCGTTCGGGTGCTGCGCGCGCTCCAGCCCGCGCAGATTGATGCCCAGCCACGCCAGCAGCACCATCAGCATGCACACGCCGCTTAGCACAGCAAAGCGCGGCGCGTACCGCTCTACCGTCGCGCGATACTCAGGCGTTAGCCCGCTCACAGCCGTAGTATACCGTCAGTGGTCGTGCCCACAGCGAATGGTGACTTGCACAGGCTGTTCGTCAACAGGCGGCGGCGCAACGCGCGTACGCCCGATAAAGTAGTTGCAGTACGCGGTCTTCACAGTGTTCAGGTCGCTCGGCGTGATTTGCAGGGGCACATTCGACACGAAGTTCGGGTACATCATATCGTCGGGGTTCTGGCTGTGCCCGCCGATGCCAATCGCATGTCCGAACTCATGCGCGGCGACGCTGCGGATGTCGATCGGATTGTTGCCCCGCACGCCGATTTCCACCTTCGCGCTAATCAATCGCCCGCTGCTGGGGTAGTAGGTGTAGGTCGTCAGCCCGTTGCGCGTGTCGGGCTTGAACACGACCCGTATCTGTGCGCGGTCGGGCGAATCGACCTGACGGTAGCGCACCACATACCCCGTCGCCTCCACCCACTGATCGAACCCCTGCAGTGCAAGTGTGCGGTAGTAGTCTGAGTAGTTCGCATCGCGCTCGAAGTAGACCGTCACGGGGAACCGCTCCCAATACAGCAATCGCTCCAGCAGTGGCACATAGTTCGGCACGAAGGTATCCGCCGAGCAGACGCGCTGCTCGCCCGAAGTTGCGCCGCCGCCCCCGCACCCTGCAAGCGACGACACACCCAACGCAACGACCACCCCAAGCATCAGCCTTCGACTCATAGTCACTCTCCGCTTTTCGCTTGGGCGTTTCGGGTTTTACGAGGCAACGACCTCCTCCTGCAGGTTTCCCCCTGCGGGCAGGGGGAAACCTACCCATCGGCTCGCGCCCCGCATGGTATAATTTACCTCGACTTTGGAGGCGATAACCGATGAAAACAGGCATCCACCCGAAATATGTCGTCGCGACGGTGCGCTGCGCGTGCGGCAACAGCTTTGAGACGCTCTCCACCAAAGAGGAGATTCGCGTCGAGGTGTGCGCCGCGTGCCACCCCGTGTTCACGGGCGAGGGCAGCCGCCGCGTGGTTGACACCGAAGGGCGCGTGGAGCGCTTCAAGCGCAAGTACCAAAACTACGGCAACCGCTAATGGGCGCACAACGACCCGCGTACTGGCGTTATGGGGGGCAGGCGGTCATCGAAGGCGTGATGATGCGCAGCCCCCGCTATTTCGCCGTCGCCTGCCGCAAGCCCGACGGCGGGATGATTGTGCATGCTGAACCCATCGAGAAAACCATCCTCGGCAAGTTGCAGTTCTTGAACCGCCCGCTGCTGCGCGGGATTTTTATGCTCATCGACTCGCTCGCGCTGGGCATCAAGTCGCTCCACTTCTCCAGCCAGGTGCAGATTCAGCACGATCCCGACATCAAGCCGGTGTCCAAGCCTGTGCAGGAGATTGCGATTGGCGCGTCCGCGCTGGGCGGGTTCGCGATTGGGATATTCTTGTTTTTCGCGCTGCCGACGCTGCTGACCGACTGGCTCGCGCGCGAGGGCTGGGGCGCAACTGCACGCAACATGGTCGACGGCGGGCTGCGAATCGCGATTTTCCTGCTCTATGTAGGGCTGATTGGGCTGATGCCCGACATTCGGCGCGTGTTTCAGTATCACGGCGCGGAGCATAAAGCCATCAACGCGCTGGAGGAGGAGGGCGTCGTGTCGGTGGAGGCGGCGCGCCGCCAAACGCGCCTGCACCCGCGCTGCGGCACCAGCTTCGTGCTGCTGGTGCTGATTCTGAGCATCTTCGTGTTCGCGTTTCTGGGACGACCGCCTGCCTACATTCGGATTCCGATGCATCTCGCGCTGCTGCCCGTGATTGCCAGCATCACCTACGAGATTATTCGGCTGGCGGGAATGTTCAAAAGCGGCTTTCTGGCGCGCGTGCTGCTGGCGCCGGGGCTGTGGACGCAGTACCTGACGACGCGCGAGCCGACCGACGACCAAATCGAAGTCGCTGTCGCCGCCCTGCAGAAAGTGCGCGAACTGGAAGAGGGCGTGCCGACGGCGGCAGCCATCGACGAGCCTACACAATCGGCGTAATCGCCTACGCCTCCTGCGCCGCCTCCCAGATTCGAAGCAGGCGCGTTAGCAGCGGCTCCACCTGCGTTAGGGGGTACTGCGTTGCGGCGTCGGAGAGGGCGCGCTCAGGGTCGGGATGCACCTCCATAAACAGCGCGTCGACGCCGACGGCGACCGCCGCGCGCGCCAGCGGCTCAATCGAGGCGCGGTCGCCGCCCGACTGCTTGCCCGCCCCGCCAGGGCGCTGCACGCTATGCGTGGCGTCGAACACCACAGGCGCGCCGAATCCGCGCAGTATCGGCAAGCCCGCCATGTCCACCACCAGCGTATTGTAGCCGAAACTTGTGCCCCGCTCGGTCAGCAGCACGCCTGACGCGCCGAACGCCCGCAACTTGTCCACGATGTTGCCTGCGTCCCACGGCGCGAGGAACTGCCCCTTTTTGACATTCACGGGCTTGCCCGTGCGCGCCGCCGCCGCCAGCAAATCGGTCTGCCGACACAAAAACGCGGGGATCTGCAGCAAGTCCACCGCCTGCGCGACGGGTTCCGCCTGCCAACTCTCGTGGATGTCGGTCGTCGCGGGCACGCCGAACTCGCGCCGAATGCGTGCCAGCACTTCCAGCCCCTCCTCCAGCCCATGCCCGCGAAACGACTCGTGCGCCGTGCGGTTCGCCTTGTCGAACGACGCCTTGAAGATGTAGGGCACACCCAGCCGCTGGCACAGGCGCGTCATATGCTCAGCCACTCGTTGGCACAGTTCGAGGCTCTCAATCACGCAGGGTCCCGCGATTAGCCCCAGCGCGCCCGTGCCAATCACCACCTCGCCGACAGAAACCGCCTGCATACGCCGAGTATACCTGAGTGTGAATGGTATAATACCGTTGATGGCGTCGCATCCTACGGTGTCGGTAATCACGCCTGCGTACAATGTCGCGCCCTACATCGGGCAGTGTATCGAGTCGGTGCAGGCGCAGACCCTCGCGGACTGGGAAATGCTCATCGTGGACGACGCCTCCATCGACGAGACCCCCGCTGTGGTGCAGCAGTATCTGCACGACCCGCGCATCCGCTATATGCGCAACGCGCAGAATCTGGGACCAGGCGCGACGCGCAACCGCGCGCTGGACGCCGCGCAGGGCGAGTGGATTGCAATTGTGGACGCCGACGACTGGATTGACCCCGAACGGCTGGAGAAGTTGGTGCGCTTCGCCGAGGTGCAGGGCGTGGAGATGGTCGCTGACCTGCAGGTCTACCGAACCGAGTGGGGCGGCGTCTATCAAGTCAGTTGGGCGACCCACGCCAAGCCCCCGAAAGCCCCGCGCTGCTACACCCTCGAACAGGTCATCACGGCGCATCCCTCGTTTAAGCCCCTCATTCGACGGGCATTTCTGGACGCAAAACAGATCCGCTACCCGACGACCATCCGCATCGGCGAGGATTACGCCTTCTATATAGAAGTGCTTCTCAAGGGGGGGCGCTTCGCGCTGCTGTCTGAACCGCTGTATTCCTATCGGGTGCGACCTGGCACGACCGTGACGCGGTACGATGTGTTGGACGAGCGTCGCAAGGTGCTGGAGTATCTGCTGTGTTTGCCTGAAACGACGCCCCGTATTGCGAAGCTGCTGCGTTGGGCGTACCAGCGCGACCGCGCCTACGCGCGCTACCCGCAGTTCGCGCGGAGCGTCAAGCGCGGCGAGTGGCGCACAGCGGCACGGCTGCTGCGCGAGTCGCCCCGACTGGCATGGATGCTACTCACAGGACTGCCAAACGCGCTTTACCGACGCCTGTTCGACCGCGAGAAACTGATAGACCCCTGGCGCGAAACGATACACAAGGAGGTTCACCGCTGATGCCGCGAGCTGTCGTTACGGGAGGCGCGGGCTTCATCGGCTCGCACCTTGTCGATCGCCTGATTGCCGAAGGCTGGCAAGTGGTCGTCATAGACAACCTCATCACAGGACGCGAGGAAAACCTGCAGCACCTGATGGGACGCCCCGACTTTGAGTTTATACGCCACGATGTGTGCGAGCCGTTCGAGGTTGAGGGCGCGGTCGACTATGTGTTCCACTTGGCGTCGACAGCAAGCCCTGTGGATTTCGTGCGCCACCCGCTGGAGACGCTGCGAGTCGGCTCATACGGCACGGAGAACGCGCTGGAGTTGGCGGTGCGCAAGGGCGCGAAGTTCCTGTTCAGCTCCACTTCGGAGGTCTATGGCGACCCGCTGGTGCATCCGCAGTCCGAAGACTACTGGGGCAATGTGAACCCGATTGGCGTGCGCGGGGTCTACGACGAGGCGAAACGGTACGCCGAATCGCTGGTGATGGCGTACCACCGCTACAAGGGCGTGGACACGCGCATCGTGCGCATCTTCAACACCTACGGCGAGCGCATGCGCTTGGACGATGGGCGCGTGGTGCCGAATTTTGTGTGTCAGGCGCTACGCGGCGAGCCGATTACGGTCTATGGCGACGGCAGCCAGACGCGCAGCTTCTGCTATGTGTCTGACCTCGTGGAGGGCATTTGGCGACTGGCGCACGCTGACTACCACCTGCCCATCAACATCGGTAACCCCGAAGAGCGCACAATCCTGGAGTTCGCGCAGCTCATCAAGCGGCTCACGGGCAGCGACAGCCCGATTGTGTTTCAGGAGTTCTTCACGCCTGACGACCCGAAACAGCGTTGCCCCGACATCACACGGGCACGCCAAATTCTGGGCTGGGAACCGCGCGTGTCGCTGGAGGAAGGGCTGCGGCGCACCATCGAGTATTTCCGCGCGCGGGTTCAGCCCGCCTCCTGAACGAATCGGGCGATGTCCTCCTCGCGTGCGCTCCAGAACATCAGGCGCGCCGCCTTGTAAAGCGCCTTGCGCGGGTTCACGGGCGCCAGCAGGTACGGAGGCATCCAACTCAGCCGCTGCCGAAAGTTCCACGGCGCGTCGTACTCCCACACCGCGCGGATGCCGTAGTAGATGAGTTTCGCAAGCGTGTCGTGGCGCGTTTCGGGGATTCCGCGCCGTCCCAGCAAGAGCATCAGCCGACCGAGATTTAGCGTGGGCAGCGAGTAGACCAGTCGCGGATGCACGCGCAGTCCCTGACGCTCGGCGTGCGTGCGGATAATCTGTTCACGCGCCAGTAGATGACGCACCTCGCGTTGCAGACGCTCCCAACGCGGCGGGATTCCGTAGTACAGGTTGCCGCCATGCACGCGATAGAAACTCAGCGTCTCGTCGATGAAGGCGAACTTGCCATAAAACGGCGCGCCCATTAGCAGCGGCACGTCCGCGCTGATGCGCCAAAACGACTCGTCCAGCGGGAAGACTGCTTCCACAGCGCGGCGTGCGAAGGCGTTCCCACTGGTAGGCGTGCTGAGATAGTAGATACGGCGCGTCAAAATCGGGCGCAGGTCGCCCTCATAGGGGGTATGGATGGGGAACGATCGACCAAGCGGCTTGCCGTCGGGGTCAACGCACTCCATGCGCCACTCCACCATCGCCAGCGAGTCGTCCCAACGCGCCGCCACCCGTTCCAATAAGTGCGGCGCCCAGTAGTCGTCCGAATCGAGAAAGCAAATCACCTCCCCGCGCGAGGCGGCGACTCCCGCATGGAACGCTGACGCCTGTCCGCCGTTCTCCTTAAAAACCACCTGCACACGGTCGGCGTATCGCTGAATGACCTCGCGCGACTCGTCGGTGGAGCCGTCATCAACGACGATAATCTCGCGGTGCGGATAGGTCTGCGCGAGCGCGCTCTCGATGGCAGTCCCCACAAACTGGGCATAGTTGTAGTTGTTGATGATGACGCTGATAAAGGGCTGTGCCATAGCAATTATATACCTCACCCACGGCAGCCTACCGTCTCGTCGGCGACGGGCAAGCAAGGCATGTTAGTGTGATAAGTTCGCTTGACGGGTATGATTCTACGTGATGGCATCAAACTCAGGACAGCGCACAGTAGTTCAGGTACATCGAGGCGCTTTAGTCGCGTGGATACTGCTGCTGAGTGTCGTCTCGCTCCTCATTAGTGGCTATCGTGATGTATACGGCGCTAACCATGCTTTCCAACTGTTATTGGTACAGAAGATAAATGATCCAACTCTCTACCCAGGCGACCCTATGGCGGAGACTATCTTCTCGTTTGCGTCGCTTTTCTGGTATGGGGTGGCGTGGCTGGCACGTTTGTTTGACCTTTCAGCGGTGTTGTTCGTGCTGTTTTGGCTGCGGAATCTTCTGTTTCTTTTTGTGGGCTATCGCTGGGCACGACTGCTGTTCCCGAATTCGTGGCGTGCGTGGTACGCGGGTACGTTGTTTATTGCCACATCGCCGACTATGCTAATGGGCAACGGTCAGCCTTCCAGTGCGTTAGAGCAGACCAGCTTCTCGGTTTTTTTTGCCTTGCTGGCGTTGGAATCGCTCCTGCGACGCCATGCACTGGGCTATATGCTCTGGATGGGACTGGTACCGTACTTCAATCAGATGTATGCGATATTTAGCTACTGTTATGTTTTCATTTCTGTGCTGGGCGACTCGTCGTTGCGCCAAGGATGGCTTCGGTGGGCAGGTGCGACAGTAGGTAGTATAGCTATTGGGCTTCCTGGATGGTTACTGCTACTACAAGCAGCGCGTAAGCCCGTAGCAGACCCGTTGGCAGTTTGGCAAACAGCGGAGCTAAGCTACCCTTATCACTTTTTTCCAGAGACTTGGTCTCTCGTCCCGCAATTGATTCTGTTAGGCTATGTGGTTGTGTTGTTCGTTTTGTGCAGGTTCTGGGACAGGATCGATTCGCGCCTGCGGTTGCATCTGATGTTATGGACAGGACTGGCTGTTGGCTACTATTTCCTGGCTTGGCTGGCACCGCATTGGCTGCGCTCGCTGACGCTACTGCATCTGCATCCGATACGAGCCACAGAGCTATGGTTCCTCCTCACAGGCATCTTTCTGGCAGGTGTCGCAGTGGTGTGGGGCGAGTCGCTGCCTGTGGACGCGCGCACACGCTGGTTCACGCCGCTGACGCTTTTAGTGTGTCTGGGTATCCTCTGGCGGTTCGGCTACGGCGCGGGGTTCGGCGTTAGGGGGCTACTCCTGCTAATAGTGGGGGCGGAACTCTATCGACAGATTGCGCGGCGGACGGCGTTTCCCACTTCTGTGGGCGCAATGCTGGCGTTGTGTTTGATGTTTACTCTTGCGAACGCTGTGCGTATTCACACGATTCGCGTTTCCAAGTACGGGAATTGGTGGGGGATACCGAGTGCGCCTGCTTACGAAATCGCTCGTTGGGCGCGGGTGCATACCCCGCCCGACACTGTCTTCCTTGTGCCGTTGTATAGCGACCCCGAAGGCTGGCACCAGTTTCGCCATCTTTCGCAGCGGGGCGTGTTCGGCACGCGTAAAGACGGCACGGCTTGGACATTCGCACCCGCTTATGCCCGTGAATGGATTGCCCGTATGCGCGCAGCAGGGCTGTTCGAAGCAGCAGGTTTAAACGAAGCGACCTACCGCATCGGCGCGTGGGTAAAATTTGGGGATGTGCGCCCCGATGCGGACATCTTCCGCCGCGCCAATCATCGCTTGGACGATGCCCGCGTGCAGCAGATTGCCCAGCGGTATCGGATCGACTATTGGATTGTGCCCCTCGACAAGCCAACGCGCTTCCCCACTGTCCACACGCACAAAGGCTGGAAGGTCGTGCGCGTACTTCCATAACGGACATACACCTCTTCGAATGAATGGCTGCCCTACGACTGTGTACGCAAGGCGCGCACTTCGTGAAGCAGTTCGCGCAGTGCGCGCCGACTGGCAGGCAACAGAAACACACCAAGCGCGAGCAGGGGCGCATAGAACGCAACGGGCGCAAACAGCGCAACGCCCAGCGCAACCGCCCAGAGCAGATTCATGCCGTAGCGCGGCTGCCCAATATACCGCGCCACTCCCCGATGCAAAAACACATTGTTTGGCAAATGCGCCAAAAAGTAGGCGACGCCGTAGCCCAGAACCGCGTACCCCTCTGGCGCAAGGTAAGTCAGCAGAGCAGTTGACCAGTAGAGGTTGAACACGAACACGAGCGCGGCGCGTGTGACCACATGGGGCTGCCGAATCACATAGAGCGCCTGCGCCTGCGCACTGAAAATCGCCGTCAGCAACTGTTCTGACGCCAGCAGCGCCAGCGCGAGTGTCGCCAGACGAATGTCCCACTGCGTCCCGAAAATCGGCGGCAGCACATACCACGCGCTTAGCACGAACAGCAGACACGCGCCGCCCAGACTGAGAATCTGTGCCTGCGACGAGACATACAGCGCGTGCAGCATCTTCTGCGGCTGGTCTTGCACGCGAGCGAACACCGCCGTCGTCACATTCCGAATCGCAATCTGCGCGAAGTTGAGCATGTTTAGCAGCCGTTCCGCCAGCGTGAAGTAGCCGACCGCCTCCTTGCCCGCAATCGGCAGTAGCACGAGCGCAGGCGCGAGATTCTTGGCGTTGTAGAGCCACTCGGACGCCGCCTGCACGAAACTGAACCGAAGCATATCGCGCAGCTGGTCGCGGTTCCAATACCAACGGGGGCGGTAGCGTGCGCTAATAAACGCCAGCGTGAAACTCACCAGTTGCGCTGCCCAGTACGCCGCGACCAACGCCCACACGCCGAACCCTAACAGCGCCATCGGGATACTGACTGCATACGAGCCGACCTGCGCGAGCGTGTCGATGAGCGCAATCCGCTTGTAGCGCAGCTCTTTCTCCAGCGCGGCTTGCGCGACAATCGAGACGGCGTGTAGGGGCAACCCGACGCTAATTGCCGTCGCGACCGCGAAAAAGCCCTCCGTGCGAATCCAGTACGCGCCGAGCAGCCACAGTGCCACAACGGCAACCCCAGTCAGTGCGCTTCCGAACCCCAGCAGCCACCAGAACGCCTGATGCCACACCTCGCGCGGGGCGTCTTGCGGGGCGCGAATCAGGTACGTACGCACACCCATACTCACCAACTGCGTGAGGTACAAGTAAACGCCCATCGCCGAAGCGTACAGCCCGTAGTTCGCGGGACCGATAATGCGCGTCACATAGAGCATGCCTGCTATCGAGAGGGCGATAGTAAGCACACGGCGCAGGCTCAGGTACAGGCTGCCTTCTACGGCGCGGCGACGCAGCTCACTCATCGTCGGGCAGGATGCGCACGCCCCGCTCTGCCAGCCGTTCGCGCAAGGCGTCAACGCTTCGTGTGGCAAGCCAGTTCTCCCACTCGGTCACAGTGGGGCGTTCGGGCAGGCGCGTCAAGGTCGCGCTGTCGGCGACGCGGTAGAGCGTCCAGCCGCGCGCCCGCAGAGAATCCGCAAGGTCTTGCACGCTGACGCCGTACTCGCAGGCATGCATCGCGTTCGCCTCCAAGTAAAGGAAGTCTGTGCGCGTGAGCGTCGCCTCCGCGCCGCGCAGCACAAAGGGTTCGTAGCCTTCCACATCGATCTTGAGCAGCGTGATAGAGGCATTAGCGAGCGGCGCGAAGTCATCCAGCCGCGTCATCGGCACGGTAAGCGCGCCCGCGCCGTCGGGCAAGACGCGGTTGTAGTCGTCGCTGCGCACATCGGTAAACGCGACCTCGCCTGTACGGTCACCCAGCGCGAGGTTATACAGGTACAGGTTCGGCAGGCGATTGAGCCGCGCGTTCGCCTGCAACTGCGCGAACACGCGCGGGTGCGGCTCGAAGGCATGTACAGGGCTTGATGCGCCGAGCGACTTCGCAAGCGGAATCGCATGCGAGCCGACATTCGCGCCGATGTCGACAATCGTGTCGCTAGGGCGCAGCAGTTGGCGCAAGAGGGCGAGGTCGATCGCGCCGTGCCAGCGCGTGGGGTGAAAGAACATCAGGTGAGTCAGCGTTGTGTCATAGAGCCGAAAGCGCGCCCCTTGATACCGAAACACCGCGCGTTCGTTGAGACCCAGCCATACAAGGGCGTGCAACAAGAGAAACCGCCCAGGCGACTCCCAGTTGCGGCGTTGTCGCCAGACCCAGCGCCAGTGGCGTAGCGCGCGTCGGATGGGGTGTACCTGCGCGGAGCCGCTCACACAAGTATTATACCAAAGCCGAATACGCACAGGCGGGTACAATCCCCGTAATGGCGACGACTCTGCGCAGGGCGATGGTGTGGCTGCAGCATCCTTGGCTGATTGTGGGCGTGGCGTTGTGCCTGCGCGTGGCGTGGATGGTCGCCTACGCGCCATGGGACGCCCCCAACGAGCGACTAATTACCCGCGCGCCGAACCCCGACGCAGGCTCGTACCAAGAGGTCGCCCTCGTGCTGCTGCGTTACTGGAACAAGCCCGGACAGGCGATTGTCGAGATGCCCGAAGCCATCGACTCGATTATCATCCGCGCGCCGGGCTACTCGCTGGTGATGGCGGTTCTGTACGCGCTGTTGGGGGTGAACCCAGTGTGGGTGGTCATCGTGCAGGTGTGCGCCAGCGTTCTGAACTGCGCGCTGGTGATTGCCACGCTACGGCGGATTAGCGCGCCGCTGGGCGCAGCGGTCGGCGGGTGGCTCTTCGCGCTGAACCCGACGCTCATCGACTACACGCAGTTAATTCTCACAGAGACCCTCTTCGTGTTGGGCATGACGCTTGTGCTGTACGCTTTCGCCCAGTTCCGTGCGCAGCCGAATCCTGCGGTTTGGCGTGCAGGCGTTGGGAGTGGCGTTGCGCTCGCGCTCACGACGCTGATACGCCCCAGCCCTCTATGGCTGATCCCCGTGCTAGGTGTACTGGGCGTCTTCGCGCGTCCGCTCTCGGCGCAGGCGCGGGGCATATGGCTGGCGGGGTATCTGGCGGGGGTGCTGGCGCTGTTTGTGCCGTGGGCGGCGTACAATCGCGTGCATTACGGCTCGTGGCGGCTAACGCTCGCAGGCGAGTTGTACCTGCTTGATATGACGGGGCTGGTCGTTACGCAGATGCAGCAGCCCATCCACCAAGCGCGTGCGATGCTGGAAGCGGAGGCGTTCGCACGGATGCGCAACGACGGCTTAGACCCCGACCGCCAGATTTTCGAGCGCGGTCGCTATTACCGCGCCGTCGCTCTGGACTACATCCAGCAACATCCGAACGAGTTCGCCTACTACTGGCTGCGCGGGATGCTCTTCTTCTGGCGGTCTGCAGGCGGACCGAACACGGGAAACGAGTGGATGATGTCCTCGCGCGCGGTACGACGCTGGTTTCAGGGCTATTACTTTGCCTACTTGGTTGCTCTGATTACGGGGCTGTGGCTGACTATTCGGACGCGACGCCAGCAGTGGTGGGCGATTCTGTTTGTGCTGACGGCAATCTACTTCACGCTCAGCGCGGGCTGCAGCGGGAACGCACGGTTTCGGCTGCAGACTTTTGTCTTCTCGCTGCCCGTGATTGCGATTGGGCTGGACAGCGCGCGGCAAAAACGCGAGTCAGGGCAAGTGTAGTGTTTTTGCGAGGGCGGGCGCAAGCGAAAGTGGGGTATAATAGGCGCGAGAGGAGAGACCCATGCGTCTAAACTATCGGGTTCTGGGGACTGCTGTATCGGTCGCGATTTGGGGGGCTGCGCTCGCGCAGCAGCAGCCGCTCATCAACTACGCCACGCTGTATGGCGAGTTCGATTTCGACTTCTACCGCGGCAACCATGATGTTGGCATGATACGCGACGGCGTCGCGGAAGGATTCTCCTTCAGCATCCCTTCGGGCTTCACTGCGGAGCTGGATGAAGTGGACAAAGTTAGTGGGCGCGCCGCCCAAAAAATCAGTTTCAATCGGAACAGCTCCAGCACAGCAGAAGCTTCGCTGAGTATGTCGATGCATTTCCCCTCCAACGATTATCCCCGTCCAGGCGAAACGATACGCATCTCACTCTGGGTGAAGGCAGAGAACTGGGTCAACGCCTCGCTTCGCGTCCGTGCGCGCGGTCTGGACGGTTCAGGCAGCGCCGATCTAATCAACACCACGAATGTGCCCAACGCATGGACGGAACTCGTGTTCAACTACACGGTTCCCAACTCGAATCCGCAAGGGGTCAGGCTCGACCTGATTGTCCGATCCAACGCTGGCGTCTCGTCGGGCGTTGTTCGCTTCGACAAATTAGAAGTCACGGGCAGCCAGCGATGGCGTCCGCATCAACCGCGCAGCCTCAAAATCGCCGCCCCATACTACCCTTGGGCAGAAGAGAACCAACGCGATTGGGTCTACTACGCCCGCGAGTTCGACCTAATGTTGGCGACATGGGACGACATTAAAGCGTTACGCACGCACCGCAGCGACCTGCTAAATGTATACTACTACAACCTTATCTACAGCGTTCGCACACCCGACCGTAGCTGGCAGCAACGCGATCTATTTGGTTACTACTACTGCGACACGAACCACCCTGACTGGTTCCTGCTGAACATCTACGGCAATCGGCAGCAGTTCGGCTCCGACCGCTATGCGATGGACATCGGCAATCCCCAAGCGTCGGCTTGGGCGGCGCAAAATGTGGGGCTGTCGATGCTCTACGCTGACCCCGGCGTGGATGTCATCCACTTCGACAGCTTTGTCGACTTCTTCTTCCTGAACTTCTTGTTCCAGAAATACCCGACGCGCGCCAGCCGCATAGCAGCCATGCATAAACACTTACTCAACATGCGCAACACGCTCAATGACAGAGATGTCAAGTTTATTATCAACACTGCAGAGGCACTTTACACGCGCGACCAACCACATACCTACTTCCTACGCCAAGGATTTCTGGACGGGCTGCTGATGGAACAGGTCTTTACGACCATCTACTCGCTCCCTGCGGGGTTTCTCCCATTCTCACAGTGGGAAGGGCAGCTGAACACCCTGATTGAACAGCGCCCGCGCCTGCGTGTGGTCTACACAGGCTACGCGGTGCGCGATCCTGTGGAGGGGCGACGGCAGAAGATTTACGCCTTGGCAAGCTTCCTGCTGTGCGCGGACAACAACAACTACCTGTACCTGGACAAGCATTACTACGACGCGCCACCCAACCGTCAGCGCAGTTGGCGTCCCGACGCCGACTTCGATGTGCCGCTGGGGCAGCCGACAGGCGGCATCCAGGTGTTATTCCGCTCCGCCGACTATCAGGGCGGGCTGTATTACCGCCCCTTCCAGAACGGTTTCGTGATAGTGAACCCGACGGGCAACATCGCCCCCCGCTTCAAGGACGGCGCGGTGTTCACCTACATTCTGGACGCCGACTACCGCGAACTCTGGTCGGGGCAGCTGTTCCCTGCAGGCTCGCGCATCAAGCTCTACCCGAAGGAAGCGCGCATCTTCTACCGTGAGAGTAGCGGGCTGCGCATGCCCCCAGGTGGCAACGGCGGTGGACGCACGCCTGAACTCTCAGGCGGCGACGGCGGGAAAATCCTGCCCAGTGGCGACCCAATACGAATCCGATAGCCACAATCAAGCACAGACCGACCTGAGCGCACGGGGCGAGTGAGTATACTCTCCCCGTGCGCATCATTTTGGGCATCGAGACCAGTTGCGACGAGACCTCCGCGGCGGTGTTGGAGGGGCGCGTTGTGCGCTCAAGCGTCGTCGCGTCGCAGGTGGACTTGCACGCGCAGTGGGGCGGGGTCGTGCCCGAAGCCGCCGCGCGCCAGCATGTGGAACGGCTGAACCCCATCTTGCAGCAGGCACTCGATACGGCAGGCGTCGGCTGGGCGGACATCGACGGAATCGCCGTCACGAACCGCCCCGGCTTGGTCGGCGCGCTGGTAGTAGGGCTGGCAGCCGCCAAGGCGCTCGCCTTCGCCCTGAACCGCCCGTTCATCGGCGTGCATCACTTGGAGGGGCACCTCTATTCGGCATTTCTGGAGACGCCCGACGCGCCGATTCCGTTCCCGCACCTTGCACTGATTGTGTCGGGCGGGCACACCGAACTCGTGTTGGCGCGCGGGCACGGCGATTACCTGCTGCTGGGGCAGACACTGGACGACGCGGTTGGCGAGGCGTTCGACAAGACCGCGCGGCTGCTTGGGCTGGGCTACCCTGGCGGACCCGAGATTGACCGCCGCGCGCGATTGGGCGACCCGACCGCGTTCCGATTCCCCCGCGCCAAAGTAGAGGGCTGGAACTTCAGCTACAGCGGGCTGAAAACCGCCGTGCGCCGTGAGGTGGAACGCCTGCAGGCAGAGAGCGCGCTGGATGAGGCGACCATCAACCATCTCTGCGCCTCGTTCCAGCAGGCTGCGCTCGAGCCGCTGATTCACCACACGCTGGAGGCGGCGCGCGCGCTCGGCGTCGGCGTCGTCACGGTGGTGGGTGGCGTGGCGGCGAATTCGGCGCTACAACAGCAGATGCGCACAGCATGCCACGAGGCGGGGCTGACGCTGTTTATCCCGCCGCCACGCTACTGCACGGACAACGCGGCGATGATCGCGCTCGCAGGCTACTTCCGCCTCACGGCTGGGCAGCGCGACGACTACGACTTGGACGCCTACGCCAACGCGCCGCTGGCGTATAGTCATTTGTGAATCCCCCTCACCCCGACCTTCTCCCCCTTCGCGAAGGGGGAGAGGGCGCATACTCTGTTCCTACCCGCTCCACACCGACAGGCTCATCCGCTCGAACGCCTGATCGCGCACGTGGCTCTCTTCGTAGACCTGCAGCAGCGCGGGGTCGGGCGGTTCGCCGTCCAACAACTGGCGCACAAGCGTGGCGACGCTCTCGAAACGGCGGGCGTGATCGAGCAGCCGCACTTCGGCATAGTCGCGCGCGCCGCCCGTCGTAATCAGGAAAGTCCAGTCGGAGGCTTCCAGCAGCAGCAACTCGCGCGCTGCCTGCTGCAGGTAGGGTGTCAGGTCGGCGCGGTCGCGCGCGCACGCCAGCAGGCGCAAGAACTCCATCTCCGCGCGGTAAATCGCCTCCCACGCCCACACGGTCTGCTCGTTCAGCCAGATATAGTGCGATCCGCCCTCGCCCCACGAGCCTTCGGGCAGAAACACCACCTCGTCGGGCGGGCAACGCTCCAGATACTCCGACGCAGTCAGCATCTCGATGTCGGGATCTGCCGCCAAGCGAC
>Ga0272449_1000522_pt1 | contig 45503 bp, 37 predicted proteins | sample YNPCB0241_FD_198679 | JGI IMG/M metagenome (GOLD analysis project Ga0272449, IMG submission 198679) | Hot spring sediment microbial communities from Yellowstone National Park, WY, United States - YNP-CB-024-1 | ecosystem: Environmental > Aquatic > Thermal springs > Hot (42-90C) > Sediment...
AGAAGCTGTTAGAAAGGGGGCACGAGAAATTCTTCTTACTGGTCAAGACGTGGCCGCCTATGGCTACGACCTTAAAATCACGCTTTATGACCTTTTAAAGGAAATACTTGACAAAGTTGACGGAACTTATCGAATAAGGCTCGGCATGATGGAGCCGATGCTTTTAAGCAGATTTATAAGAGACCTCTTGCCGCTTTTCAGAGATGAACGACTCTATAGGTACTTCCATATACCTGTACAGTCAGGAGACGACAAGGTCTTGAGACTCATGCGTCGGAAATACACGGTTCAAGACTACAAAGAAATCGTTTCACACATTAGGCAACAACCCTGGAAATCTAGCATTGTTACAGATTTGATAGTGGGCTTCCCAGGCGAAGACGAGGAGTCGTTCAGAAGAACCCTGGCTTTCCTTGAAGAAGTAAGATTCGACAAGGTACACGTGGCCAGGTATACCTTAAGACCCTTTACTGAGGGCTACCTCCTGCATGGAATCCCAGAACCAGAAAAGAAAAAGCGAAGCAGGCTAGCTACAGACGTGATACTGAGAATAGCCTACGAGATTAATAAGACATACATAGGCGAGGTAAAGGAAGCACTTGTGGAAAATATATCTTTTAAGGGAGACCTTACAGCGCGTACCATTGAATATAAGCCCGTAATCATCAAGAATCAATCAGCCAAGATAGGTGATTTTGTAAAGGTGAAAATTGTCGACGCATCACCACTTCATTTAGTAGGAGAAATCATTGACTAGACTGCTTTTTGGGACCTTAACTCCTCTATTTTCTCTGTGGCTTTCTTTATGTCTTCATCTGTGAGCTTCCTAAAGATAGGCTTTGGCTCAGGAATTGTTTGTCCAACTGGAACTGGCTCCTTTATTTCTTCCCATCTATGAGCCGAGATATCGTCACTGTATCCGAGCTGGTTCCAGATTTTCTGTGAACTTGAAGGTATGTATGGGTAGAGCATAATGGCCAAGGCTTTTATCAGGTGGAGCGCCACATATATTGCAGTGGCAGCCTCCTTGCTTTCGAGCTCCCAGGGCTTACGGCTATTAAGATACGAGTTACCGCTACTCGAGAGCTGAAGGATCTTGCCGAGCGCCTCTCTCATCCTAAAGTTCATCATAGATTCAGCTATTTCTCCGCTGTAGTGTACAATCATATTTTCTAGGCTTTTATCTTCCTCTGTATATTCTCCGGGCTCTGGCACTTTGCCTGAGAACTTTTTGTATGCGATAACCAGTACTCTATGGATAAAGTTCCCAATATTGTCGTTTAGATCGTTATTGATTATCCTGATGAAATCTTCCCATGAAAAGTTCATATCGCGAAGCTCGGGTCTGAGACTGAGAAGCACGAACCGCCAATAGTCCACTGGGAATACTTCCAATGCCTCATCGATCCATATCCCTATCCTCTTGCTCTTTGAGAACTTTAAACCCTTAAACAAGAGATATTCAGTCGACGAGACTGTCCACGGCAACACGTAGCCCTGTTTGCTGGCCAAAAGTAGTGCAGGAAAAATTATAGTATGAAATGGAATATTGTCTTTACCAATGAAGTAGACACTCCTTGTATCCTTATCAAGCCAGAACTCTTTCCATTTCTCTGGTTTCCCCTTGTTTTCAAAGTATTCTATTGTAGCTGATATATAGCCCAACACGGCTTCCATCCATACGTAGATTGTTTTTCCCTCCGCGCCTGGGAAAGGGGCAGGGATACCCCACTTATTGTCTCTTGTCAATGCTCTAGGCTTCAAGCCGTCTCTCAAAATCTGGAGGCTCATATTACGCGCGTTAGGAGGCAAGTTATCGTTCTCCTCGATGTATTTTTCTAGCTCCTGTGATAAACGCGGCAAGTCAAAAAACCAGTGCTCTGTAGTCCTAAGCTCAGGAGTAGAGCCGCATATGGCGCACCGTGGATTTATAAGCAAAGTGGGTTCCAAGAGACGGCCACAATTTTCGCACTGATCTCCATATGCCTTATCATAGCCACAGTAGGGACAAGTGCCAACTATGTATCTGTCCGGCAAGAAGATTTTGTCTTTTGGACAATAATACATTTGTACCTTGTCTGAAAATACGTATCCATTTTCGTAGACTTTCTTGTAGAAGTCCTGCACAAATTTTACGTGGACGGGACTCTCCGTTTTCGAATAGTTGTCAAAACTGATGTTCCATTTTTCAAAAAGCTCCTTTATGATTTTGTGGTTTCTCTCTGCAAGGTCTTTAGGGTTTTCTCCCCTTTTTATAGCCTCCACTTCTATAGGTGTGCCGTGCATATCGCTACCGCTCACGAAGACAACCTCGTCTCCAATCAACCTTAAGAAACGCGCGGCCACATCGGCTGAGAGTATAGAGCCTATCAAGTTTCCAAGGTGGGGAACACCATAGACATAGGGCCAGGCTGCACAGATGAGCCATCTGTGTTTGGAAGAGTTAACCTTCTGCATAGTTCTCACACGGATGTGAAAAAACTAGGAATATAACGTTTACCCTTTATTACCCTTATTCATAAAAATGGCCAGAGAAAAATCTCAAGCAAGATACTTTGAGGTCAAACGGGAAAGCCTTCTTGATATCTCGAGGAGTCTTTCTTCCAAGTCGTCAACCATCCTGTTGTAATCGTTCAACGTTATCCTGCCAGTTCTAAATCCTCTCTCTATTTTCTCGATATCCCTCAAGGTGCTTGCAATAACGTTGGAGATCTCGTCGAGCTCCTTGATCAGGCCTGTCCAGTCGCCCTCGAGACTGCTAAGTATCTCTTTTGTACGCCTCTCGTACTCCCTATCCCTCTGCTCGAAGGCCCTGAGGGTAGATGTAATCTTCGTTATGCCTGCTTTTCTCTCACGTAGACCCCTTAACCGATCCAACAGGCTTGAGATACCTTCCTCTCTCCTTGTCAGTATCTCTGCTAGCTCTCCGAGACGTTCATCTTGTTTCAGGGTTCTGGTAAGCGCCTCTGTCTTTACTGTTGACACACGCTGCCTGTTAACATAGTATACCGCTCCAATCACTGCTAAGACAGCTAGCGCTATTAATAGGTAGACTCCTACGGGGATCGACTGAGCAACCTTAGAGAAAGACGGATTCACTATTACTGTTGGATAAGTGTCATATAAGAAAAGCGGTCCCTTTGCTACAAACTTGTAGCAGTGCATGTCGTTCTGAACCGTTGTTGAAACTACCTCGGGAACCGTCTGGATAATCCCTGGTAAGCAAAGCTCTATGGTATAGTTTTTAACTATAAAACCGAGACCCATATATGCTGGCACCGCATTTGTAGCATTAAAAGAGTAAACAAGCGAGAAAGTAACCCTCTGGTTCCTTTTCTGGAGAGAAGACAACATACTGTACAAAATCAGTTTCGACTGGTTTGTGGTATAAATGTTGATGTATGGGCTTGGAACCTTGCCATAGCTCCAGTAGATACCCACTAAACTCGCGTTTCTAGGCAGATTGAAGCTTAGTTGCTCAACCCATGCATCAGCCAGTGAAACAACTGTCAAAGTGTCATTGAACACGATTTTGTCGCCAGTCAGGGTTATCTTTCTTGTTAGCTCGTCCACCCTATAGAGAGGATAGCCATATGAAGAAAGATTTGCACTAACAACGTCCAAGCTCCCAGGGATATACGACTGGTTATACTTAACCGTGGCTCCAGTAGCATTTCCCAAGACAGACTCCAAATTGATCGGTTGCGGAAGAGTAATCTGCCCAGTAACATTCGTGATTATCCCGGTGGGCGAGAGAGGTACAGGAAAAACCACTTTCACAGCGTCTGTGCCGGGCTCGAGAGAATCAAAAACAAAGGTAAAATTGATACTGGTAGAGGGGGCGGGAAGCTCAAAGGTCAATAGTCCATTGCTAGCTCTACCAATAACTGTGAATTTTCCATTGGTTGCTGTTGCCAGTACAAGTTTCTTCTCGAAAGAAGAAATATTGAACGTTACCCTAGTCGTAGCCTCAGGAAGTTTAAGGTTGTTAAACACTAGGATGTAACCATACTCGATTCTCCCTGAGACACGGGCAGAGGCAGGATAAGAAACTGCTCCTTCAGCCTTCGAAAGAGGCACAAATTGTGCAGTAGCCAGAATAAGCAGGACTAAACCCAGAGTAGCTATGCATATCGCTGCTTTATAGCTCAAAGACTTCACCAGAACTAAGGCAATAAAAACCAGTATTTAAGCCTCTCTCTAGCAAAAATAAAGAAAACAAAAATCAAGAAAGCTCTCTATGGTCCCACAAAGTCCTCTATTGTTGGAAGCTTCTTTGGCAGGCCCTTCCTTTCCCTGATTGCAAGAGCTACCTGCTCAAGCTGGGAAGACGGCACAGGTGCCCACTTGTAAAACTCGTATGCAAAGAAAGCTCTTCCCTGGGTAGCCTCCCTAAGTTCGTCTGCAATGTTAAAGCTCTCCGACACTGGCAACTCTGCGAGAACCCTCATAACCATCCCTTTCTCCTCCATGGATATTATCTTGCCTCTGTGCCTATTTAGCACCGTAAGCACACCGCTGACTTGTTGAGAAGGTACCTTTACGTCCACCTTTAATATTGGTTCAAGCAGTGTAGGTTTGCCAGAAAGTAGAGTAGCCATAATACTGTTCTTAGTAGCTGGCATTATCTGTGCTGGGCCGCGGTGCGCCGGATCTTCATGCAAAACCGCGTCTACCAAAACCACTTTCACGCCTCTCACAGGCTCCTGTGCTAATGGCCCTGCCTCCATAGTCCATCTAAAGCCTTGGATAATGGTGTCTTTTACTTCTCTCAAGTACTGCAGACCACTGGTCTTGTTCACGATTATGTTAAAGTTCTCGTCGATGTCCCATATGTTCCTAGCCTCGTCTGTGTCCCAGCCTGCATACTCTCTAAGGATTTGGGCTCTTTCACGCCAGTCCTGGTCTGCAAAGATCTTGCCCTCCTGCATCAGCTTTATTGTTTCCTCGTTTAGTGGCTCTGCATAGAAGTATAGCTTATTGTGCTTGTTAGGAGACTTGCCCTCGAAGACCTGACCCTTCTCGCGTATTGTTTCACGGTACCTCACGATTGGTGGGGAGGTAACTATATCTATTCCTGTCCTCTGCTTGAGATCCCACAGCGTGATTTCTAGGTGGAGTGTTCCAACGCCGCTCAACAGGTATTCGCCTGTCTCCTGGTTGATATATACCTTCAGAGTTGGATCTTCTATGGCAAGCTTCCTCAATGCGTCGACCAGCTTCGGTAGATCGCCGCTTTTCTTTGGCTCTATAGCTACCGTAACTACGGGCTCGGCAACGTAGGCCAAGTGCTCGAAAGGCATCATGACGTCTTTGTATTTCGAGTCTACGACTGTTTCTCCTGCCCTTGCCTTGTCGAGTCCAAGCATGGCAACAATGTTTCCCGCCGACACCTCATCGATCTTTTCCCTGTAGGGACCCATGTAGATGCCGACCTGTAGAACTCTCGCAGTGTCCTTGGCGTTTAAAAGGTATACTTCTTCGCCTTCCCGCACAGTCCCACTAAAGACCCTTCCAGTAGCGACATGTCCCGCATGTGGATCAATGTTTATCTTGCTCACAGCAACAACGGTAGGACCGTCTGGATCACACTCAAGCATCGCCTTGCCAATCTCACTGTTAAGGTCTCCCTTCCAGAGCTTCGGCACCCTGTATTTCTGGGCTTCCCTGGGGTTAGGTATGTGCTCGACAACCATGTCCAAGAGTGCAATATAAAGCGGGAAGTCCTGAGCCAGCTTGTCTTTCTCATCGTGCAGGTAAGCGTCGACTATGTAGTCGAATTTTACGCCTTTCTTCATAGCTATTGGAACTGTTAGACCCCACTTGTGCAGGGCGCTTCCAAACGCCACCTGTCCCTTCGCAAAGTCTACCTTCCACTTGTCCCTGAACTCTTTGTCTGCATAAAGGTCTATAAGTGCATTGAATTCTTTAACTATCTCAATGAACCTTTGCTGTATCTCTCTGGGCTCGAGCCTTAACTCCTTTATCAGTCTGTCTACCTTGTTAATGTACAAAAGGGGCCTAACGTATTCTGCAAGTGCCTGTCTCACCACCGTCTCCGTCTGGGTCATTACTCCCTCTACTGCGTCGACTACTACTATTCCTCCGTCCATCATTCTTAGACTTCTCGTTACATGCGAGGTGAAATCTATGTGTCCCGGGGTGTCCACCAGGTTTATCACGTATGGTTTACCCTCCCACTCGTGGTAAAGCGAGACATTTGCCGCTTTCACGGTCATCTGTCTCAATTGCTCGATCTCGACGTAGTCTAGGGCTAAGGCTTGGCCAGCGACCTTGGGGCTTAGAATTCCAGCACCCATTAACAGTGAATCAGAGGTAGTTGTCTTGCCATGGTCGACGTGTGCAAGAGTGCCGATATTTCTAACTTGTTCGACGTTTTTCATTATTTTTGCGATATCGCTCACTTGTTTGTATCTCACCATACACTTCTCCCATCTATCTAGTTCAATGAACGAAACAAAATGCCAATTTATAATGATTTCGGGCTACGGGAGGATGCGTAATATTTAATTTGACAATAGCTAAATTTGGGTGGGGATGTAGCGTGGACATTTATCTGCTTGGCCACCTAACAATCGATATTGTGGTTGAGGGAGAAAAGGTAAGGAGAAGCCTGGGCGGAACAGTTACCTTCGGCTCTCTAGCGGCGCTCAAGCATGGCATTAGACCCCACATAGTGTCGAAGGTTGGGACGGATTTTCCCGACGAATACATGATGTTTCTGGGAAAGCATAATATTGATCTCAGTGGGGTAGGTATCTCGAGGTATCTGCCAACAACCAAGTTTAAGCTTGTTTACCGCAGTAGCGGCGATAGAGACCTCTATCTCTTGGCTAGGTGCGAAGATATTCTTTCTGGAGACGTGCCGCTGGGAAAGATAAAGGGCAACATTGCAGTAATTGGGCCGCTGGTTGGCGAGATTCCTCCGAGCGTTGTCCAGGAGGTTTCAGAGGTTGCCTCACTGATAGTAACTGATCTCCAGGGATACGTTCGGAAACAGCTAGGAGACAAAAGGATAGTTTTGTCTTCTTCTCCAGAGGCTAGACTCGTGGTTTCCCTTTCGGACATTGTTCATGCAGAGGTGGCAGAGGCGAGGACAATATACGGGAACCTCGAGCCACTGGAGCTTGCAAAGAAGCTCGTGGAGGATGGCGCCGGGATTTCCCTCGTAACGCTGGGGGCTGATGGCGCTTACGTAGCCACGAGGCAGAGGGCTTTCTTTGTGCCCAGCATACCTACCCGGGTTGTTGACAGAACTGGTGCCGGGGACGTGTTTACTACTGTGTTCGCGGTCGAGTATCAGCGTAGCGGCGATATAAGGGAGGCCTCTGCATATGCCACTGCAGCCGTATCTTTCCTCATAGAGAAGCCTGGGGTTGATGGGTTGAAGGAGCGCTGGGAGGTTAGAAAGCGGGCGGAGAAACTCATTGAGAACATAAAGGAACTTGCATAAAAGTCATTATTTATATATTTTTTCTATATTGTTTTTATTGTGGGAACAAGCAAATTGCTGGACGAATTGAACATTAAGATTAGGGACGCCCGGGAAGTACTGAAAAACATTGTTCATCATACCCCTCTACAACACTCTAGAACCTTGTCTGACCTAACTAAGGGGGAGATCTATCTAAAGCTTGAGAACCTCCAGAAGACGGGGGCCTTCAAGGTTAGGGGCGCGTACTACAAGATGCAGAAGCTTGCACGTTCAGGTGTAAAAAGCGTGGTCGCGGCTAGTTCTGGTAATCATGCTCAGGGGGTCGCTTTCTCCGCAACGAGCCTAAACATGAAGGCGACGATTGTTATGCCTAGGCACACGCCCTTCTACAAGGTGAATGCCACGAAAAGCTATGGCGCAGAGGTTGTGTTGCATGGCGATACTTATGATGATGCCTACCAGAAGGCGTTGGAGATAGCCCAGCAGACCAACGCGGAGTTTGTACACCCGTTTAACGACCTCGACATAATGGCTGGACAGGGGACAATAGGTGTAGAGATTTTTGAAGACCTTAGCGATGTTGAGGTCGTGTTAGTACCTGTTGGTGGTGGCGGACTGATCTCTGGAATAGCTACTGCCCTTAAAAAACTTAAGCCAGACGCGAAGGTGATCGGTGTCCAGCCCAAGGGAGCACCTGCAACTTATCTGTCTTTCCAAGAGAAAAGAATCGTGGAGACGCATGAGGTTAGCAGCATTGCTGATGGAGTCATTGTTAAGAAGCCGGGTGACCTAACGTTGAAAATAATGGAGGAAGTCGTGGACGACATGGTTCTTGTAGACGACCGGGAGATAGCTAGGGCAATGTTTCTCCTCCTGGAAAGAGTAAAAACAGTCGCGGAGCCTGCTGGAGCGCTGGGAGTGGCTGCGGTCATCTCTGGCGCAGTTGATGTGAGTGGAAAGAAAACTGTTCCCGTGGTTAGTGGTGGCAATGTTGACCCTACGTTGCTTATCAGGGTCCTTGGACAGGTTCTTTATGTGGAGGGACGGCAAGTGAGAATTCAAGGCATATTGCCTGACAGGCCTGGCCAACTAAAGAAGGTTATCGATGCAGTTGCTGAGCTCGGCCTAAATATTGTCGAAATACAACACGAGAGATTAAATCCACTTTTGACGCCTGGAATGGCACTGGTCACTCTGGGGCTTGAGGTGCCAAGCAAAGAATATGCTGATATATTAGTTCTAAAACTCAAACAGATGGGGCTAGACTTTAGGGTGGTATAGGATGCCGGAAGCCGTGTTCACCGAGAAGGCGCCTAAACCAATAGGTCCCTACTCTCAGGCAATCAAGTCTAATGGCTTCATTTTTGTATCTGGTCAAATCCCCCTTGATCCGTCTACGGGTGAGATTGTAGGAGACGACATAAAAACACAGACCCGGAGGGTTCTTGAAAATATAAAGGCGGTTCTGGAGGTTGCAGGTTCATCTCTTGAGAAAGTTGTATATTCAGTCGTCTTTCTAAAGGATTTGTCCCACTTCCAAGCATTCAACGAGGTATACTCAGAATACTTCACAAAGAACAAGCCGGCACGTGTAACGATCCAGGCTGCAAATATCCCTAGAGGAGCACTGATCGAAATCTCAGTCATAGCTGAAGCCTAGCAACCCGCGAAAATCTTATAGGTTTCTGGATTGTTTAGTTTTTTACTGGCGGGGGTGCCCGAGCTAGGACAAAGGGGGCGGACTCAGGATCAATAAAAAGATGGGATCTCCGCTGGCGTTGGCCTGCCCGGGTTCGAATCCCGGCCCCCGCACCACTTTCTATCCAATGGTGTACGTGTCAGAAAAAATTTAAAAACATGGTTAGTGAATAAGGGAAAAGGTAGGTGAGTCTCGTTGAGGGTGCTCTATACTTCCGCTACTGTCCCAGTACCTGAAGGCGTCAAGGTGAATATTTCAGGAAAAAAAGTCACAGTTGAGGGACCATTAGGAAAGGTAGAGAAAGACTTTTCCCATGCCAAGAGAATCACCATAAGGCTTGAGGGCAACAACGTCGTAGTAGAGACGCATGGCGCCACGAAAAAAGACTATGCACTAGTAAACACTATAGCATCCCACATCAACAACATGATTATTGGCGTCACAAGGGGTTACCGCTATAAGCTGAAGGTTGTCTACGCCCACTTCCCGATGAACTTCAAAATCGAAAACGACAAGATAAGGATTGAAAACTTCCTTGGAGAACGTGGTCCACGATATGCAAGAATAATGCCCGGCGCGAAAGTAAAGATCGAAAAGGAAGATATAATAGTTGAGGGCATAGACAAGGACGCAGTCGCACAGACAGCGTCAAACATCCACTTGGCCACTCATCTGCGTGGTGAGAGAGCTCTAAGCCCGCACGGGCGTGAAGGTACTGGCCCCGGTATACTTGACGGAATCTACCTCTACGCAGTCGAACATTTAAAGTAATCTACATGTCTCTAGTTGAGGTACACGTCGGCCTAGACGATGCAGATTCACCCCTTGGGTTTTGTACAACGTTTCTTGGACTGCTACTCGTCAACGAGCTGAAAAAAATTGGCGCTGTTTTTCTTGACCTGCCGTACCTTGTCAGGCTTGATCCTAACATCCCCGCCAAAACCCGTGGAAATGGGGCTGTTTCTTTGCATTTCAGGCTGGAGCAAGACAAGATTACTCATGCCGAGAATATTATAAGGAATACAGTAGAAAGGTTTGCAGAGAAGCATGGAAAAACTGACCCAGCAGTAGTTATTTCGACTGGAAATGTTCCCGAAGAACTAAAGGAAATATTCCAGCGGGCACTTTCAGAATATGTACCCGTCAGTTATGTTCACAGCATGTTTAGAAAACTCTCCGAAGAAGAAAAGATTAGGATGGTCTATGCATACAGAGATAGACCGAGGGGACTTATAGGCGCTGTCTCCGCGGTAGCCGCTTATCCTCTGGCTCAGTACACCTACGAGTTGCTTGTTTACAGAGACCCCAGAGACAAAACAGCCGAAAGAAATATTGATACAAACATGTTTCTTGATATTGACAAGACGTATCGTCCATATATCTTTTCTACTTTTGATTACAACTCGGGTAGACTGCTGGCAACTCCTCATGGTCCAGATCCTGTCCTTTTTGGCTTGAGAAGCCTAGATCCCGATACCTTGCTCAAAGCACTTGGTACTATAAGTGGCGGTGTAAGCTTTCGCGGATACATGGTCTTTAAGACAAACCAAGCGACAAACATGCATTTAAAGGTAAAAAAGAAAATTGCTTCTCTCAGGCCCTATGATTCAGTAGTCGTTTATGGGCGAGTCGATTCCAAACCCAGGATAATTCCGGGTGGACACGTATTTGCCGAGGTATGTGACGATACGGGGTGCATCACTATAGCTTTCTACAAGGAAACCGGCAGTCTCAATAGAGTTTCGAGGCTCTTGAGGAAAGGGGACAAGATCGAGGTTGGAGGCGGGGTAATCCCCAGAGAAAAAAATACGCTCAATGCAGAGATTCTAAGGGTTGTTGAGCCTGCTCCATTGATGCTAGAGGAGAACCCTAGATGTCCGAAGTGTGGAGCCAGGATGACATCTGCTGGCCGAAACAAGGGATACAAGTGTCCAAAATGTGGATTTAGATCCACGACTCTTGGGAAAGACATAAAGAAGTTTCCAAGAATAGTGGAGCCCGGCCTATACATACAGTCGCCTATTGCCTTCAGGCACTTGACAAAACCCAGGGAAATATACGGCTTACAGCCTGTGACAATAACAAGTGACTGGCTTATCTCGGAAAAATGGTTTTATCTTGAGCAGCAGTAGGACAAGTAGCATCAGCAAGCCTTGCGTCTTCATAGCAGAGGCTCGGTCGACTCTCTTTTCCTCATCAACTTCTCCCTATAAAACCCCCTATTTATTGTTTCATTTGTTTCTAGGCCGACACCTATAAATTGGGCTAAACATAGCTATAACTGTGCAATCTGTACTCGAAGTCTTGGGAGAACTGGGCAAAGCCGTCGACCCAATAATGACAGAGTTTCTACTGAAAGACGCTAGCCCAGAGTTCCAAGAGGCAGTTCTATACCAAATAAAAATGGGCGGCAAACGCATACGTCCAGCCCTCACGGTTGCAAGTTGCCTAGCGGCAGGAGGCAATATTCAGGACTCACTACACGCTGCTGCAGCCGTAGAGCTTGCTCACAATTATTCCCTTATTCTCGACGACATAATCGACCACAGCGAGTTAAGGAGAGGTCTACCCACTGTATGGAAGAAATATGGAATCAGCACCGCTATACTCGTAGCTGTGCACTACCGCGAGACCATCTCACAAGTTCTAAATCATACTCAGGATCCAAAACTTTTCAACGAGATTCTGGCCGAAACAATTAAGCTACTTACTGACGGAGAGAGACTAGACATTCTATTCGAGCAAGCAGGCAGAAGCGACGAGCCCTACATACTGGAGAATCGCTATAGAAAGGTCACACTGGAAGATTATCTAAAAATGATCGAGAGGAAAACAGCCAAGCTTATTGAGACATCCTGCGTCTTCGGGGCACTCTCTGCGCACGCCGACAAAAACATAGTTGATGCACTGAAACAGTACGGCTACAATCTAGGCATGGCTTTCCAGATAGGTGACGACATTATCGACATTTTCGGTGTAGAAGAGAAGACCGGGAAAAAAGTCGGCGGAGACATCAAGGAACATAAACTAGGAAACATTGTTGTTCTGTTGGCTGTAGAGGAGCTTGAATCAAGCGAGAAGGAGCAAGTACTCTCGGTTCTACGCAAGGATGATGTCTCATGGGAGGAAGTCTCACATGTAATTAAGCTCATCTCCAAAACAAGTGCTAGGCAAAAAGCCGAGAAACTGAAAAAGGAATATGTAGACAAAGCAGTAAATGCACTAGAGGTTCTGCCAAGGGGCAAATACAGAGACATATTACTTGAGCTTGCATCATTTATCGAGAAAAGAGACTTCTAAAGACAGACTTTAATTATTAACATCACATTTTTCGATGTGGGTAAAATGCTTGCAGTCGTCAAGCTAGGGGGTTCAGCTATTACAAATAAGGCTAAACCCTACACTGTTCGCCGCGAAAACATAGTTAAGGCCTCGAAGACGATTAGCAAACTCTATAGTGAAGGTTGGGACTTTGTCCTAATACATGGGGGAGGCTCATTTGGACATCCAACAGCCGCAAAGTACAGGCTCCAAGAGGGTGGACTAGAACCAGAAAAGCTGAGAGGCTATGCGGAGACCAGGTACTGGATGACAAAACTGAACACATACGTAGTTAAGACGCTACTGGTGTACAGTGTCCCAGCTGTCTCAATCCAGACATCTGCAGTTGCATATAACGCTAATGGTAAGATGGCTCGTTTCGACTACGAAATAATTCGAGAAATGCTGTCGAGGAGACTTGTACCTGTTCTTTATGGTGACGCTGTCTTGGACACTATCAGAGGTTTTTCAATACTTTCTGGCGACACTATCGCTTCAAGAGTAGCCATCCACTTAGGAGCAGGGGTCCTCGTATATGTCATGGGTTCTGGCGGAGTTTATTCTAGACCCCCTGAGAGCCCCGATGCGACCCTTCTTAGAGAAATCTCGCGAAAGTCGTTTTTGACTGTTGGAGAAGCATCAGGCATAGATGTGACTGGCGGGCTACGTGAAAAACTAGAGGAAGCTTTCGCGGCAGCCGAAAAAGGCATAAAGGTAAATATTGGTGGAATAAGCTTCCTCGAAGAAATGATTCTCGGAGTCGAAGCACCATACACAAGAGTATTACCCTAGAAACAGTTTTATTTATCTCTGGGCTTGCCAAATATGGATTATTTATGGATAAACCTAGCACTGGCTTCAGGGTGTTCGTCAAGGAAATTTATCTCTCTACCAGAGAGAGAATAGAGCTAGTAGACATCACTAACAAAGTGGAAGAAGCTGTCCAAGAAAGCAAAATTAGAAACGGAATATGTCTTGTCTATGCTCCACATGCAACCGCAGCGATAATATTGAATGAACATGAAAGAGGACTACTGAGCGACATTGTCAAAAAGATTCTGGAAATCGCGCCGCCTGGGGCAAACTACCTACATAACAGAATAGACAACAATGCACATGCACATGTAGCATCAAGCATTATTGGCTCCTCGGCAACATTGCCCGTGGTAAATGGAGAACTGGTGCGTGGAACCTGGCAGAACATCTTCCTTGTAGAGCTCGATGGCCCACGTGCCTCTAGAAGAATAATTGTAGAGGTTTTAGGAGAATAAAGCCGGGAAAACATTATTGTTCTTTGTTTTTGGGCTGTGAAAGCGTGACTTTCACGTCTACAGCGAGTGCACCCTTGCTTTTTTCGTAGACAAAGAAGGGGTTGATGTCTATGTCTTCTATTTCCTCGATGTCTAGAGCGAGCTTCGAGAGCCTCAATAACACGTCTACAACTTTTTCGTAGTCTGCTGGGGGCTCGCCCCTATATCCCTTGAGAACCTTGTATATTTTTGTCTCCTCTAGCATCTCGTAGGCATCATCGATAGATAGAGGGGCAACCCTGAAACTTACATCCTTGTATAGCTCGACGAGGATACCTCCAGAGCCAACCATAACAAGGGGACCGAATATTGGATCCCTATGTATTCCTATAGCCACCTCTTTTCCTTTTTCGGCCATTTTCCTAACGATGATTCCATTAATACGTGCGTTTGGAACCTTCTTTGTAACATTGTCCATTATTTTGTTGAAGGCCTCGGCGACCTCCACATCAGAGTTCAGCCCTATAATTATGCCTCCAACGTCGCTTTTATGGAGTATGTCTGGCGACTCGACTTCTAGGACAACAGGGTAGCCAAGCTCCCTGGCAATTTTTACTGCCTCCTCCGGGGTTCGGGCAATCTTCTTTAGCAAGACAGGTATACCGTAGTGGCTTACAAGTATAGATGCTTCCGATGGTGTTAACGCGGTTCTCCCTTCTTTGAGTGCATTCTTGACTATCTGCCTAGCCAGTTCAACATTGACAGATAGAGACACCTCTGTCCTCCTCTCTAGCTTTTCTAGCGCCTGTATGTACCTATACATTGCTCCTAGGCTTGAGGCAACTTTTTCTGGAGACTCATAGCATGGCACACCGTTCTCTGTAAGCTTGCTACATGCAACGCTTACCTCGTCTCCGCCGATAAACGATGCTAGGACAGTCTTCTTGGAGCCTGTCTCCTTTATTGCTTTCAGCAGTGCGTCAGCAATCTCGCCTGGATTAGTAATCGCCGTGTGACAATATAGTACAATGACTGTATGCACTCTGTCGTCGAGGAGGAGATCCTTTAGTGCCCCATAATACTGCTCCGCGTCAGCCATTCCAGTCAAATCAATCGGGTTCAGAACGCTACCAAACGGTGGCATATGTCTCCTTAGCTTTTCGGCGAGATCCTGTGGAATACTCATGAGCTTAATGTTGTTGTCTTCAAGAGCGTCAGTAGCCATGATGCCTGCACCGCCGCCATTAGTGAGGACAACAACATTCTCACCGCTTGGAAGCGGGGCCTTAGCAAAAGCAGTTGCCCAGTCAAACAATTCAATGAAACTTTTGGCCAGCAACACGCCGGACTGTTTAAATGCAGCCTCATATGCGGCGAAGCTTCCTGCAAGAGAACCTGTATGCGACTTTATAGCCGCTATTGTTCTGGTACCTCTTCCGGCTTTCAGGATTATTATTGGTTTTCTCCTTGCCACCCGCCTTGCAACTTCTAGAAACCTTGCACCATTGTTTATTCCCTCTAGGTAAGCTGTTATAACCTTTGTATGCGGGTCTTCGCCGAAGAACTCTATTAGGTCGTTTTCATCTACATCGGCCTTGTTCCCGAGACTAACAAGGTCCGACAAGCCTATACCTTTAAGCTTTGTCCAGCCAACAAGCGCTATTCCCAAAGCTCCGCTCTGAGTGATAAAAGCTATTTCTCCAGCCTTGGGTAATCCCTGACAGAAGCTAGCATTTACACTTTTAACAGTGTCACATACGCCGACAATGTTTGGGCCGAGCAGGCGTAAACCATATTTCCTAGCAGTTTCCACAAGCTTTAACTCTAGGTCAACGTTACCAATCTCCTTGAACCCGCTAGAAATCACTGCAACTGCTTTAACCCCCTTCATTCCGGCTTCCTCTAGTACCTTTGGTACAGCCGGGGCAGGAACCACTATCACTGCCAAGTCAATAGATGCCGGGACATCAAGTATCGATTTATAGCATTTCAGCCCAAGAATTTCGTCGGCAGATGGATTTACTGGAAAAATTTTTTCACGCGGAAAACCAGCATCAAGTAGATTTTTGACAACTTGATAGCCGATTTTATCTGGGCTCCGAGACGCCCCAATAACTGCGACGCTCTCCGGCCTCAACAATTTAATTATTTTTTCGTCAAACATCGAAATCACGTATAAGAACAATGTAATAGATTAATGTTTTTTGATTAACATGTTTCATTATTTCCACTTAACTCGCATGCATACAGCGACCACTATAATTTTATGTGGTGTCGGTAGCTATTGGACTTCGGCTGGATTTGTCCCAATGGAACAGCATACATATTTTGTTTAAGCTTATTTTCTGTTCCATGTCTCTTCTACTCGTCTTTGCCGCAGTAAACTCCTTAACTCTCTGGGCAATGTAAGCGTCGGCTTCTCTGGAACTATGCCGCCCGGGTGCCTGTCGACAACAATTATCAGTATTACGCCGAGTACTATGTATGATAAATAGTTTGGATCAAATGGAAGTATTAGCCTCTGCTTAGTAAACTGTATCAACCTGTCAAAAGCTAGGTACACTGCTGGCCCTACAAGTGGGCCATACGGGTTACCACTGCCACCAATTATAACCATTAACGTTATCAGGAATGTTTTCGATGTAGTGAAATCGTCGGGATTCACCGTCCCGACATAGTATGCATAGAGTACACCTGCTACACTCGCCATAGCAGACCCAATCATCATAGCCATCATTCTTAGTTTCACAATGTTTCTTCCAAGACTCTCGGTTGCCAGCTCATTGTCCCTCATGGCGCGGAGTGCCCTCCCAAAAGGAGAAGCAGAAAGCCTATAATATACAATCCAGATAATCGCCGCGACGACAACAGACAAGAATAACAATAATATTTCTCTAGATGGCGAGCCGGCCCACGCCAAAAAGTCTACCACGCCAGCCCCGAACGTTCCACCAACCAGCGGGTCATAGTTCCTAGCAACTATTCTTATCGTCTCGCTAAAAGCTATCAGTAGCATTCCAAGATAGTCCTCACGCAACCGCAGAGCCGGATAAGATGCAAGAACCCCGAGGACAGAGCCTACAAGCACGGCTACTATGAGGGTCGCTATAAATATGCCAAGACCTAAGAACGGGTTCCTAGCTACGGATTGGCTAACCGACATGGCCCACCTTAAACTATTCAGCTTGAAGTCCCCCTCTAAAGCCATACCAAGAAAAACTGCTCCCAGCCTGACTGAGAGAGCCCCCACACTGAATGCACCAACAGCAAAGAAGGCGGCTTTTCCAAAGTTTGGAAGCCCAGCTTCCCCATATTCTAGGTTTAGGGAAGAAGCCAGAATAACGTAGACCGAATACAGGACAGCTAAGTCCAAAACGAAAAACACAACATCCACCACAATCACCTTTTACTCCATAGACCGGCTAAACCCCTAGGATACAGCAAAAGTACAAGGGCCAAAGTTATAAACGAGATCGCGGGCCGATAAGCAGTGCTCAAGCCGATCTGGGAAAGATAATATACGCCAACAGTCTCGCTGAAGGCAATGATATAGGCTCCTACAATGCTTCCCAGAAGGCTTTCGAGACCCCCAAGAGTCACCGCGGCGAATATCGAGAGAAGTATGGAGAAGCCTGTATCAGGGTTAACCGTTATCCTGAAGGGCAGAAAAACACCGGCAACACCCGCGAAAGACGCAGCAAGCATCCAGCTAAGAGCATATATCCTTTTAACGTTTATCCCCAGAGCCTCGGACAGGGAAGGGTTCTCAATAACTGCACGCATAGCTATACCAACTTTTGTCTTGTAAAGGAAGAGGTAAAGTAGAAGCAAAAACAGCCAGGTAACCGCCGAGGAAATCACAAGTAAACCGGGAAGCGTAGAGCCTAAAAAGTTGACATTCACATCCTTGAAGACTATCCCACGTGTATAGACCCCTAGGGAACGCTGAAGCACGTCTGCATATATCTGCACGGAGTATCTGAGGATAAAGTCCAAAGCCATAGAAACAATCATCAAAGTAACTAGCGACGCTTTACCACGCAACGGCTCAAACACGACTCTATACACAAGAAAACCAAGCAACAAACCACCGACAAAAGAGAATGGCAAAAATAAATAGGGATTGGCACCAAATAAAACACTCATCGTGTAAGCAACATATATACCAACAGTTGCAAAGTCGCCATGTGCAAAATTAGACACCCTTGTAGTAAGCAGGGTCAAGGATAGGCCAATAGACAACAGTGACAAAAGGTTACCATACACCACTGCATCAACCAACAACTCCATAGCCATGCCGACCACCTACAGCCCTAGATACAGGGATAATAGATCCCTATGGTTCAGAAGCTCATCTGCGGATCCAAAAAACTTTACACTTCCTGACACTAGTAACAAGGCCCTCTCGGCAAGCTCCAAAGCCCTCCTCGTATTCTGTTCAACCAAGAGAACTGTTAAACCATACTCCCTGTTTAACTTGACAATTCTCCCAAAAACCTCCTCTGCTATCTTCGGTGCAAGGGCAGCGGTAGGCTCGTCAAACATAAGCATAACCGGGTTCTTCAGCAAAACCATTGCAAGTGCAACCATCTGTCTCTCGCCGCCACTAAGAGTTAAAGCCTTCCTATCCATCAGTCTCTTCACATCTGGGAGAAACTCCTGAACTGACTCAAGCCTTTCATCAAGTTCACCATTGCTGTAGTCGTAGCCTGCGAGCAAAAGATTCTCCCTAACTGTTAGCCCCTCAAAAACATTGCCTGTCTGGGGCAGGTATCCTAAGCCGTTCTTCACCCTTTTGTGTGGAGGAAAATTAGTGATCTCTTTTCCATTAAAAAATATGTGTCCAGAGAAAGTTCTGGCAAGGCCGAAAAGTGCCTTCAACAATGTGCTCTTTCCACTGCCATTGGGACCAATAACCGAAAATATTTCTCCCTTCTCAACGCTAAAAGAAACTTCATGAATTATAGTCATGTTTCCATAGCCTGCACTAAGGCTCTCAACCCTCAACAACTCCACTATGAACACCGTCTACCTAGAACTTCCAATATAGGCTTCCAGCACTAGGGGATCCTTTAAAACGACGTCGGGCGTCCCCCTTGAAATCACGCTACCTCTGTGCATCGCATAGACATAGTCAGCATACGAAGACGCCAAGTCAAGCCTGTGTTCAACAATGAGAAACGTTACGCCAAGCTTGTCCCTTATTTCTCTGAGACGCTTCATAATCTCCCTCGCAAGTGCAGGGTTTACACCGGCAAGAGGCTCGTCTAGCAGAACTACCCGTGGCTCACTCATCAATATCCTCCCGAGCTCAAGTAGCTTCATCTGTCCCCCACTCAACGAAGATGCAGGAGCATCCCACAGGTGATCAAGCATCAGTAGAGACAAAATTTCTAGCGCCCTCTGAACCTGCTCCCTGTCCTTCGTCACCCATCTGTTTGACAACACAATGTCGAGGACATTTTCTTCCAGAAAATACTTGGACGGGATCAATACGTTCTCAAGAACACTTAGAGAGCTAAATAATTGAGGGGTCTGAAAAGTTCTCACAATGCCTAGACGGAACCTCTCAGCTGGAGACATATAGGTAATGTCTTTGTCCTCATAGTAAATAGCACCAGTATCTGGCTTAAGGACACCACCAACAACATTAATAAGCGTAGTTTTCCCACTACCATTAGGACCAATAAGTAAGGTAATGGTCGAACGTCCAACCTCTAGAGATACATTATCCAAGGCTACTAGCCCGCCAAACCTCTTTGAGACACTGTTGACACGTAGGACGGTTCCTTCCATATATCTTCAGGAAAACACAGCCAAAGCTTCAAGGTTTAAAAGATTATGATTTGAAAGATAATTTGACAGCAAATCATTTACATTCAGCTATTTAAACATGCTTAACTATATTTATAAATTAAAGTGAGAGCTTCCTCAGATCCGATATTTTCAGACAAAAATAAAGCATTTAAAGGCTTAAAGCGTGTAATATAAGATAACTGTGTTATTTGATAGATACGGCAGACCCCTAGACAACCTTAGAATCACAGTTACTACAGCATGTAACTACAATTGTGCATTCTGTCATAGGGAAGGAGAAGAAACAAATAACACCCAGCTTACGCCCGACCAGATAACCGACGTAGCAACGGCAGCCTACAGCCTAGACATTAGGAAATTCAAAATAACGGGTGGTGAGCCCCTCCTACGGGAAGACCTCCCAGAAATAATTCATAGTCTCAAATCCATCGGCAAAGATGTAGAAGTGTCACTCACAACAAACGGTTACCTCCTCGAAGACAAACTCAACAGGCTTGTCGATAAGGGCCTTGATCGCGTAAATGTTAGTCTTCACGCTGTTTCGCCACAGACATACGTGACCGTCACACAAATAAAGGGCCAGGACAAGGTGCTACGTGGACTAAGTCTAGCTAAGGAATACTCTCTGCCCGTAAAACTAAACTACGTACTGACAAAAGCAAACGTTGGCGAACTAGAGAAGGTGCTAGACTACGCGTCTAAAATGGGCTTCAATGTAAACCTAATTGAGCTTATACCGCAGGGGAAAGGAAAAGAAATTTTCGATAAACTTTACGTCCCCGCAGAAGAAGTCCTACCATTGCTGGAATCCAAGTCTTCTAGAGTAGAAGTCAGACCCCTACATTCCAGACCTATCTTCAAGCTGGAGACAGGCATCCAAGTCGAAGTCATAGCGAACTACTGCAATCCATTCTTCTGCGCCGGTTGCACAAGGATACGTTTAACCCACGACGGAAAACTTAAAACATGCCTAAACAGAGATGACAACCTTGTAGACATTAGAAATACACTTATGGATCGAAGCCACGAAAAGCTATATAAACTCAGAGAAAGCATCATAAAGGCAAACTTTCTGCGGGAGCCATTTTTCAAAATGAACGGCTATGAGGCGACAACTTATGATGGAAAAATAACATGCCCACTTAGAAAAATAGCCCAGCTGTCCCTTAGTCATGAGGAGAAAAAGAAAAAATAATTTTTGGAACCTATTCTAGGTTTTCTGCAACAACTTCAGCCAGAGTCTTTAATGTCACGTTGACTCCATGAGCCTTAGTAGTAAAGCCTAGAGTATGGAAGCATCCGACACAAGCTGTGCTAACAACTGTGGCGCCGGACTCCTTTATCTCTTGCACCTTCTCTCTGCCAGCAATCAACATGTCGCGGTAGAGTTTGTCCAAGAAGCTTTTCTCAGTCGGCGTAATCTCCAGCTTCATGCCCATCAATTTCTCCATCATTTCCTGGGTTGGGGGCACGATACATGCGATAGAGTTACCTCCGCCACAGCATTTACTGAACAATCCGTGGCTCTTCAGCTTGACGAAGTTTGTTGAAACTTTTGACAATACTTCAGCTGGTTCCTCAATGAGACCGCCAAACCTACCCATTTTGCATGGGCTGTGCCAAGTGATGCGCTCGTTTGTCTGTTTAACTTTGAGCTTGCCCTGATTAATGGCGTCTACAAGAATCTCGACTAGATGCAGTACCTTGAAGCTTGGCTTCTCACCGACGACTCCCGGAAGCTCGAACCTGAAGAATGTATAGGGATACCCTCCGTCACTGAAGACAAGGTACTCTGGATTTATGTTCTTTATGTAGTCGTATATCTTCTTCGCGATTATCATGGTAGACTCGTGGTCGCCTGCAAGCTTGCCGATTGGTACTCTAATAGAGAGAGGCTTACTAGGCATCGTCCAGTCAATACCAAGTTTTGACAATATCTTTGCAGTTGAGACTACTGCACCGGGTGTAATCATTGCTTCAGCAAGAGATGGTAGATAGAGGTATTTTGCTCCTTTCTTGTCTAGCTCTACGTTTGCAACGTTGCGAACCTGTGACATGACATTGTCCCAGACCTGTTTGAAGCCCGGATTCTCGAGGAACATGCCGCTGGTCTCAGCATCTACCATTAGCTTGAGCAGTGATGGAACTCTCCCTGTCTGAGCCAGGAAGCCCCTTAACTGAGCAATCATTTCGCCGCTGTGGATGCCGAATGGACATGTAATATAGCAGAGACCACAGTTTGTGCAGTGATAGGCGAGGTCAACCCACTTGTCTAATTCTTCTTTGCTCTTGGGAAGCTTCCCGTCAAACAGCCAGGGGAACAGCATAGGCAAGACATTTATCTCTTGCCGCAAGACGTGTCTAAGTGGCTCTGCCTTGCTTACGGGCCCATATTCCTCCCCGACAGGCGTAAATGGACAGTTAACTTCGCATAGTGCACATCCTACACAGTTCTCAAGGAAGTGCAGTGAAACCGGGGTTAGATGGGACGCGGTTTTTTTCGCCGCTACTTTTACCGTTTCTTTTTTGAACTGTTCCCAGCTCATAAAGACCCCCTGTTAAACTTGATGTCGTACCATTCGTGGAGCTTGCCATACCAGTAACCAAACACGAAGTGCCAGAACTTCGAAAACGGCAGGTAAGCTACAAGTGTCTCCGCTAGGAGTATATGTGTCCCGAGGACTAGCCTATACGTGGCAATGTTGGGGGTCGGCAGGTGGTGGGTAGCAAGGAATCCTGAAACGAGGATGGCTAGGAGTAGGAACAAGTCTATAAAGTCGCCTGGACGCAGGTGCGGCAACTTGTGCAAGGCTCGTACAATCTTGTCGCCAAACTTGTATGACACACCGATAATTGCCAGTATGGCTAACAGATCCCCGTTGAGGATAATTGTCAATGGACCCCAAATGGTGTTCACGAAAGTCCACGACATGCTACTGGCAGGAAGAACATTTGTAAAGAAGCTCTGAGAACCAGTAGTAATGCTTGTGGGTATTGCGAACGGCTTCAGGAGAGAGTAGAAAGGTAGCCAGTAGCTAAACATAGCAACGTGCTGGCCAAGCAGGAAAATCAGGGGAATCACGCCCACAATGTGGAGAGCAATAAGACCACCTATAAAGTCCCCCTTCCTTTTCTGCGCCGCGATAATCAATGGATCCAGAAACGTCTTGACAAGCCCGACCAGTAAAGTGACAAACGACTTCTGACGCCTTGGCGCACTGAGCTTGCGCTTCCAGAGGAAGACATACCTAGACAGCCTGTAAGCTACGCCGAACAAGAAGACCGCAACTACATAGGGAGGCAAGACGTATATTGCTAGGTCAAGCAGATCCATTACGTCCCTTCACCTCACTATCATCTTCTTGATTATCTTGTTCTCGCCCACCTGCAGGTGAACAGCACATGCAAGACAGGGGTCGAAGCTCCTAATAGCGCGGACAAAGTCCACGCCTTCCCATTGATCTGGCGAGACTTCCTCGGTGACAATTGTGTTGGTGACACTCTGCTCAAAGGGAGACATACCCCACTTGTCCTTCGGAGACACGTTGCCCGTAGTCGGCGCGTGGATCTGGTAGTTCACAATCTTTCCTCCTTCCTGAACTACCCAGTGCCTTACGGTGCCCCTGGGCGCCTCAGTGAAGCCGACACCAAAGGTTCTCTGAGATGGGGCGGTCCATGGCCTGGAAGTCTTCACCCTACCATTCCTAACTAGCTCTACAGCCTTCACTACGTTATCCCAAGCAGAAGCAACTTCGATCACAACATTGAACGCCCTTGCCAACACTCTCTGAAGCGTGGTCGAGTAGGGCGGCGCGCGCCATCCAAGATCCATCTCGTCGACAACCGACGCAGGCAGGTCGTCTGCACCACCGCTCCTAGGCAAGGTTACCTTGAGTACACCGTTTCCGCTTCCATAGTTGTTCGGCTGATAGGCTGTCACAGTTAGCCTAGCTATTGGGCCAACCTCGAAAGGCGTTATTGTGCCGTCCTTCCACACAAACCTGACATGGGCAGCCCAGTTGTACTTGCCGTTCCAGTCGCGGGCAGTAGGCTTAGGTATAGTGGTCTTGTTCCACGGGTGATAGGCAACGTCGTACTTGCCCCATAGGAGCGGGTTGCCCTCTGGGTCCTTTTCTGTGTATATCGGCATGGTTCCCTTCCAGTCCTCGTAGAACGCTCTCTCAACATGCTCCATTATGCTCAGGTTTATCTCCTTGTAGCTCTTGGTTACAAGCTCGCCGTTCACGAAGGCTCCAGGCTTAATCCCACGCTTGCTTGCAGCCTGGTCAATATTCTTATAGAAGTCTTCGGGAGACCCGTCCAGAGAAGAGTAAGCGTCTGGGTCGTCAAAGAGACCACCGCTTACCATGTTGTGTTTCTTATAGGTTAGACCCTGGTCTCTGTAGCCGTGTCTCTCTTCGTAGAACCATACAAGATCCTGCCACACAGCGTATAGGAACTTGGCCCAAGCAGTAAGCTTTGTAAGCCTATACGTATAGCCGACAAGCAGGTACTCTGCATTAGTCAAATCTGTCGTTATACCTCCTGGGACAACTGTTGAGGGGTGACTGTGGCGACCATAGATCAGGACACCGGCTTCCCTCGCAATCCTCGAATACTTCATTGTTAGTTGCCATATCTTGCCAGAAACCGGATTGAGTGCTCTCATTATGTCTGATATCTTGGCGAAGCCGTGGATGTCCCTATGCGGCGCGTCCGTCTTCTGTGCGTCATCCCACACGCTAGGGGTAAGCTTCTTCACTATCAGCTCACTGTAGTCGGGGCCGCCAAGCATATTCAAGATGAGTGGGTGGTCATACAGAGCATCGGTCATTGCGAAAGCCATGTTTCTCAGTACTACGCCTAGGGGCTCTGGTGCAACACCATAAGCCATGTCCACTGCGTGCATAGCCGCGTTTGTGTGGCTTGCTCCACACACACCACAAATCCTAGACGTAATATGGATAGCGTCCTCTGGAGGCCTCCCCCTCAAGAACACCTCAAAACCCCTAAACATCGTCGCAAATACCCAGACGTCGCTAGGCTTCCTGGTAGCTGTGTCCACTAGAGCCCTGAGAGCAAGGTGTCCCTCAATCCTCGTAATTGGATCTATAAATATTTCCTTCTGACTCATTTACCCCTCACCCCTTAACCTCTTTAGTAGCTTCTTCCTTTTTCTTCTCAATATTCTTACTAGTCCAATAAGCCAGCCCAACACCAGCTAGCAAAGCCGCAACAGCCGCAGCACCCTCTAGACCGCTTGGAACCCTTGGCGCCTGCAGAGGCTTATAGAACGGCTCATACGAATCTGTAAACCCTGGCATAGTGCACCCGATACACACACCACCAGTCCTCGTTGGTCCACCTACGCCGTTAACCCAGCCAAGCTTGTTCCACGGACAGTTAGAAATCGGCCCCTTGCATCCAACTGCATATAGACACTTGTAGCTGTTCTCCCCTGGATAAGCCCTGAAGTCGCCAGCCGCATAAGAACCTGCACGTGGACACTGCTCGTGGACAGTTGCCCCATATATAAACTTTGGACGCCAGTACACGTCCAGTTCAGGCAGGGGTAGGAGACCCTTAGCCCAAAGCACAAGCGCCGCTAGGGTCCTCAATTGGCCGTTCCCGTTAGCCGGGCACCCGGGCACAGCAACAGCTGGCCTGCAGTCACCCCTAATCTCTCCTGGCTTCAGGCTACACTGCCCACTAATAAACTTCCTGAAAGGCTCAGCTTCAGGCAACTGACTCACTAGACCCTTGATACCCCTAATAGGATCATCAAAGAAACCAACAGCGCCAGTCGGGCTATCAGACCACTTCGACTGTGGCAGACCCTGCACCCTCTCGATAACCTTGTTAGCCACCAGTCCTCCATAGCTGGCACAGTTCCCGACGGCCACGACCGCGACGGCACGCTTCAACAAGCGCCTCATCCACTCAACACAGGAAATAGGCTTGCCGTTCTCGTCCCCGATATAACAGTAATAGTCGCTCCCGGGAGGGCCGCCAGCCTTCTCGTCCTGCGGGAAGCTCCCTTCCAAAACCAGCACAAATGGGTCAAGCTTGCCTTCGACCGCTGCACGCAGGATATCTAGGGCACCCTCGCCCCACTCAGGCATCACGGTCTCGTGGAAAGCAAGCTTCACATTCCCGGGTCCAACCAAGTGGAAAGATCCTCCAAGAACATCGATGAGGTCTGGCTCGGTAGCCTGAATAAGTGCAGTTGTATTGCCGGCGCAGTCCTGGGCCTCAAACCACACAATATTGATAGAGCCACTCTGGGCCTGGGCTGCAGCGAGCCTAACAAGCTCGTCCCAGTTAAGCGAAGCTAGGAACGCTGTACTCCCTGCTAGCTTTACAAAGTCTCTTCTTGAAATATTTGGCAGGTTTGTCATAACAAGAAGTAAGTTGTAATAACTATTATTAAAAACTTATTTTTATAAAAATCTAAAAAAAGAAAAAAGCACGATAATTAATGCATAAAAATCTTACCTTGTTATACTTTTAACTATAAAACAAAGATAACTATGATCTTTATCAGTTCAAGGAAGTATATATCTTTATCTATACATGTTAATTAAAAATACTCCTGTACAACAACAATTAAAACATGATGCAAAACATCAATATAGTATGGTCAATAGAGAGGAAACCTACATGCGCATAGTCAAACTCGCCGCGAGAGCATACGCCTCCTGGAACAAGTTCATCGAATCACTTTTTCCTGAACCTCCAAACCCGCTTGAACAAAAAATATACACCTTAAACTCTCCGAAAGAGCCCGACCTAGCCACCATGATACAGGAACTCAGTAACACTGGTCACCAAGACCTAGTTGAAAAAATTCTAAGCAGGCACCCCAAGGTCTTAGTGGGGTTCCTCTACGACCTAAGCGAGCCCGGAGAACTCATATACGACACATATGGATACACATTCCAAAAGGTCCAAGACTGCCCTAACATCACGGTCGAAGATTTCTCGACGGACGCACTCACGGTAAATGACATAATTGCCAGAGAAAAGCCAGACAAGATAATCATCGTAACGGCCAAGAGGCGCCAGCGCCCGCCAGGAATCTACACGGCGCAGACCACACTTCAAGGGACACAGGAAAACCCAGCCGAAATGCTACGAGCATCGTTGGAGGGCTCGCTAGATATAGACGCTTTGCTGGATGCACTGCGTGTACTAGCACCCGGACGAATTATATCCATTGTAGAATACGAGCCCCCGGAAGACGCCACGCAAGGTCTCAAGGAGCAACTCATACAAGTCATAAATAGAATCTTACAAGAAGAGTGCCAAAAATGAAGACTATAATAATAGGGATAGGAAACACTATGCTCGCAGACGACGCCATAGGACCACTAACGGCACAGGCACTTAAAAACTGTGGAGCACCAGCAATAAGCCTTGAACTAGATGCGTTCACAGCCGCCACCTACCTCGAAAACGTAGATCTCGCCATTTTCATAGACACGCTGGAGCCAGTCTATGGACGGCCAGGACAGATAATACAGCTACAGCTAGACCCAACACGCCTTTCACCAGAAGAAATGGCAAAAGCATTCTCGCGGGAACTATCCTCGCATCACCCAACGCCGGCAGACATTGTCCTTATGGCCTATTCCTCAGGAATATTCAAAGGAAAAGCAATACTAATAGGAATTGTACCAGAAACGCTGGAATTTGCGCATCCGCCATCAACTATAACAATTTCAAAGATTAAAGAAATATGCGGAAAAGTCGCAGAAACAGCAAACCTGCAGATCGACTGTAACTGTGTAGAAGCAAACTTCAAAGAAATGCTGGAAACTTTAAAAATATAAAACAAAATAGAAATTGTTATAGGTCCTCGTCTACCCTTCTAGCCCAGATGTTCTTTAGCCCCTTCCTTGTCCTCCTCATTGGCCAGCCAAGGTCCTCATCGTACCTCTCTATGCCGAGGTTTTTCTCCAGCAACACCCTGTGCTCGATCGAGGCAACAAGCTCACGTGTCTTAGCCACAACGTCTGGATTCACACTGATGCTGTCAATGCCCTGCCTCACTAGGAACTCGGTAAACTCTGGATACACGCTGGGCGCTTGTCCACAAATGGACACAGTCCTGTAGCCATAGGGAGACTTGTGAGCCTTCTCGATCAGCATTGCAATAGCTGTCCTCACGGCTGGGTCTCTTTCGTCGAAATACCTTGGATCAATCTTCGGCAAGATAGCGCTGTCCCTGTCTGTGCCGAGAGTCAGCTGTGTCAAGTCGTTGGATCCAATGCTGAACCCGTCGAAGTACCTTGAAAACTCTTCGGCCAGGAACACGATGCTAGGCACCTCTGCCATTGCCCAGACCTTGAAGTCGCGGCTACTCTCCAGGCCCTCTTCGGCCAACAGCTTGATAAACTTCTCGGCCTCCCATAGGGTCCTCACGAATGGAGCCATTACCCACACATTGCTGAGACCCATCTCGTCCCTAACCTTCTTTATAGCCCTGACCTCCAGCCTGAAGGCCTTCTCATACTGCGGGCTAATGTATCTGCTAACACCGCGCCAGCCGAGCATCGGGTTGTCCTCCTGTGGTTCATACTTTTCTCCGCCCTTCAGCTGCCGATACTCGTTGGTCTTAAAGTCGCTGAACCTAACAACGACAGGCCTCGGGTAAATCTCCCTAGCAACCATCGCTATACCTTCGGCCATCTTGTTTACTAGGACATCTCCCCTGCCGGTCTCAAGCAGATAGAGTGGGTGCTCGCCCACGTAGCTAGCCATGATAAATTCTACACGCATTAGCCCTATGCCGTCAAAGGGTAGGTCCTTATAGTCCTTAATTTTCTCGGGGACACCTAGATTCATGTAGATCTTTGTGCCAGTGATAGGTTTGTACACAATTTCGATGGGTGCCGCGGCTGCTGCGGCAACCTTCTCCTCCTTCTTGCCGCCAAGAAGCTCCTCAACTCTTCCCTCATACACTATACCAGCACGGGCATCAACTGTATAATCTTTCCCGTCGACAAGAACCTTGGTAGCCTCACGTGTACCAACAATGACAGGAATACCTAGCTCCCTGCCAACAATGGCGGCGTGAGCCGTCATTCCTCCCTCGTCTGTCACAATTGCCGAGGCCATCTTCATGTATGGAACCCAGTCAGGATCCGTCATGGTCGTAACTAGGATGTCGCCTGGCTGCATCTTTGTCTTTGCGTCCTCTAGGGACAGGCAGATCTTTGCTTTTCCGTAGGCTACTCCTGGGCTTGCCGGGAGTCCTTTTAAGACTGCCTTAGCCTCTGCGAGGCTTTTAGCCGCGGTTTCTTGCGGCTTTGCCTCCTTGGTGCTCCAGACTGTTTCAGGTCTTGCTTGGACTATGAATATGCTTTCTGGGAACTTCATGTCCCTGTCAACAGCCCACTCTATGTCCATTGGCCTGCCGTAGTGTTTCTCGATTTTGACTGCAAGCTCGGCTAGCCTGTGAACTTCTTCATCTGTTAGTGACGGAACTTTGCGGCGGGCCTCCTCTATTTCTCTCTCGATTGTGCGGCCAGTCTGGGGGTCTCTGACTAGCTCCTTAAATTTCTCTACTATTCTGCGCTCCACGATGGTCATAGTGTTTTTGTCTACTACCCATTCGTCCGGCGTGACTTTTCCGCTAACTACGGCTTCTCCTAGTCCCCAGTGTCCCTCAATGACAATTTTGCTCCGATCCCCTGTGACTGGGTGAAGGGTGAACATTACGCCTGCCGAGCGGGAGTTAACCATTTTCTGAACCGCGACACTGATCAGCACCTTTTCGTGTTTGAAGCCTTTGCTTTCCCTGTAGAAAATAGCCCTTGGGGTGAAAAGGGAAGACCAGCATTTCCTAACCTTGTCTATTACGTCGTCTTCTCCCTTCACATTTAGATAGGTTTCTTGTTGTCCGGCGAAGCTTGCGTCTGGCAGGTCTTCTGCTGTGGCAGAGCTTCTGACTGCTACGAATTCTTCTTTTTTGCCAACCCTCTGACTTAGCTGTCTATAGGCTTTTCTGATTTCTTCCTCAATGTCTTTAGGCATCTTTACGCTTTCGATTAGTTTTCTGATTTCGTTACTTGCCTCAACATAGTCTTCAGGCTTTGCAGAGCCTGCTGGGACTTTTTCTCTAAGGATCTCGTAAACTTTGTCTTTTATGCCTGTTTCCTCGATAAAGCGTTTGTAGGCATAGGCTGTTACTGCGAAGCCTGGGGGCACAGGTATACCTGCATTTATCATTTCTCCGAGGTTTGCGTTTTTGCCTCCAACGATGGGTACGTCTTCTTTTCTAAGCTCTTCAAACCACAAAATTATCTTGGTTGATTTGTCGCTCATTTTGCTCGTGGATGTATTTTCAATATGATTTAAAAAGGTTGTGAGATAAATGTTATTATTTTCTTTTTCTTTGAGACATGTTTTTTCTTTGCTAGGCTAATTTTAATAACTAAGAGAGAAACCTATACCGAACTATAGAGCTATGATTTTTCCTTGAGGCTTTCTTTCGTGAAAGTAAAAACCATGTTTTTACCATTACTCATTTTCTTGGTGATGAATTAAATATTCTTGAATAGTAACAAGAGAAGAAGCAATTTTGCGCAGAATCTTCTGGTAAATATTGATTTTTCACATTAGAATTTTTGATAGAGATTCACGTGGGAAATAATTCTCTCCATTCTATCTACAGGATGTAGAATTTTCTGCTCTATTCTTTTCTATTTTACCAGCTCATCATCTTTGGTGTTGCTGTAGCGATGAGTTTTTATGTTATTTTTGAATCTTTTTAGTTGCGCCCTATGAGCGGATGTGCCCCGAAAGGGGCTTGTGCGAGGGCGCTTGTATTGAGCCAGATTGAACGCGTAATTCTTAAATTTTTCTTGCCCGTTGTGGTGGTGGTTTTCATGGAGAGTGGATATAGTGTTACTCCCTGGGAAGCTCGTGGAAAGATAGACTACGACAAGTTGATTGAAGAATTTGGAGTCGAGAAGCTGGGACCCGAGCTTGTTGAGCGCATTGGTAGGCTTGCTGGTGGCCTCCACTGGCTTCTGCGCAGAGGTTTCTTTTTTGCACATAGGGATCTGGGGCTTGTATTGGACGACTATGAAGCTGGAAGGGGATTCTTCCTGTATACGGGACGTGCCCCGAGCAACTCGCCTATGCATATTGCCCACATTGTACCATTTGTCGCTACCAGGTGGCTCCAAGAGAAGTTCAATGTGAATGTTTATATAGAGATCCCAGACGAGGAAAAATTCCTTGCAAAGAAGGTTGAAAGCCTAGATGAAGTTGAGCCATACGTGAGACAGGACATATTGAACATAGCGGCCCTGGGCTTCGACCCAGACAGAACATTCATCTTTAGGGATACAGAGTACATCTCGCGAATGTACAGGGCCGCCGTAAGGGTTGCAAGACTTATAAATTTTTCAACAGCTAAGGCTGTCTTCGGCTTCGACGGAGAAACGAGCATAGGGCTGATATTTTATCCTGCACTTCAGATCGTGCCCACCCTTTTCGAGAACAAGAGACCCCTGATACCGTGCGGAATAGACCAGGATCCCTACTTTAGGCTACAGAGGGATATTGCGCCGAGGCTAGGAAGGTATAAGACCGCTGAAATATTGTCCAAGCTAGTTTGGGGCCTCACTGGTCCAGAGACGAAGATGTCTGCCTCTCAGCCTGAAACTGCCATACTGCTGAATGATCCACCCGACGTTGTCAAGAAGAAGATAATGAATGCCTATACTGGAGGCAGAGCGACAATAGAGGAACAGAGGAGATTGGGAGGAGTCCCAGAAGTCTGCACAGTCTTCCACTGGTACAGCGTACTTTTTGAAGAGGACGACAAGAAGCTCGAGGAGAGATATTGGGCCTGCAAGACGGGCAAACTCATGTGCGGCGAGTGCAAGCTAGAGCTCGTCCAGAGGATAAACAGGTTCCTCGAGCAACACGGAGCAAATGTAAAGCGGGCAGAGGAAAAACTACACCTCTACATGTACGACGGGAAGCTTGCCCAAGAAATGTGGAACTGGGAATTCAGGTAGAGGGCGGCGTCTCTTCACCTCCTTTTCTTCACTTTGTCGGCAGTCAACGCTCACGTCATCCGCCGCCAATAAAAAACCGCAGAAACTAGTTAAAAACTTAAACAATTATATCTAACGGGAAATCTCTGTTAGGAACCTCCTCCTTTAAACTTTTCGAAATATTTTGTTGACCCGGAGACCTCATAAATCTCTTTTAATGTATGGTGGGACTATAACTCATTCTTCTAGTATTATTGCTGGTCTTGCGGGCAGGGATGTGGTGGCTTTGGGATTATTTTGTAGTTGTTCTTCTGTGGCTATGACAATCTCTGTGTCAAGTGTTTGTTGTATGAGTGAGCGCGCGTCTGTTAGTGCTTGTGCTTCTAGTTGCTGGTTTGTTGCAAGGTCGAGAATTTCTGGGTTTTTGTGTATAATTGGTATTATTTTTCCTATTTTTGTTCTCTGTTCGGGGGTTAGTGTTTTTGTTGCTTGCTGTATGGCTTCTGATAGCTTTCCTGTTGTCCTGTATGCCTGGTTCACTTTATCTAGGAACTCGTATTTCCATGGAGCTGGGAGAACTATCGTTACTCTTTTTGGCTTGTTCTTTTTAAGTCTGATTACTTCTTCAAGGTCTTCCAGGAGCTTTACTACTACTGCCTCTGCTTTCTGGACTTGCTTGTCTATGTCTTGGTCTGTTACTTTTGGCCACTGGGCCCTGGATATGGATGTCTGTTTGCCTATTGCTTGCCAAATCTCCTCAGCTATGTGTGGGGTTATTGGAGCTAGGATAAGTGTCTGGGTCTCGATGAATCTCTTGAGTAGGTTCCTGTTTGGGGCGCCCCTGCGCCTAATGTACCACTTGTAGCTGTTTTGGAGGTTAAAGAAGCCCTCGACGAGGACATTTTTTGTGTTTATTTGTTCGTATTCCCTTGCAACCTTGAGGACTGTCTCGTTTATGACACTTTCAAACCACTTGTCTATGAACCTGTACTCATCGTCTCCCTTGCCGTAGTTCTCGGTTGCGAATTTGTACCACTCATAGAGGAGATCCACAGCCTTGCTCGCCATCTCTGGCTCGAAGTTTGCGTCGTCAAGACCGGAGTTCCCGGCGTATGCTTCAGCGAACCTTGTAGCGTCCGCACCCCAGTAGTCTACTGCTTCCCTTATAAGTATATAGTTCCCAAGAGACTTGGACATCTTTTTGCCCGCTACGAGAACCCAGCCGTTTATCCCTATGCCTCTCGGCCACTTGTCCCTTGGAAATACTGCAACGTGATGCATGATGAAGAAGACAAGGTGGTTGCCCAGAAGGTCTTTGCCTGAAACCCTCATGTCGACGGGGTACCAATAGAGGAATTCCTGCCTGATTTTTTCTAGGAGCTCCCTAGAGACACCTGTCTCAGCGCTTACCCTTTCCGGGTCGCCTTTACCAAGAAAAACATAGTCAAAGAAACTGTTACCGAGCTTATCCCAGTCTATGCCATACGTCTCAGGGTGCTGAAGATACTTGGCTATTGTATAGTAGGCCATGTATATTGTCGAGTCGCTAAGGGACTCGAGGACCCACCTCTCATCCCAGGGCAACGGTGTGCCGAGCTCCCTCTCGTGTGTACACGCCCAGTCCTCGTACCAGTCAACAAGCCTGTGGAACTCCTGCCTGATCTCCTCGGGGATAAAACGCATCTGATCTATACACTCGTGGGCCTTCTGCTTCCACTCTTTGTCACTGTATCTTAGGAACCACTGATCCTTCACGAGCTTTACATGTGTCTTGGCCCCGCACCTACAGTAGACGGGACTACTCAGGGTGTAGTGTCTAAAGGCTATGCCCTTCTCTGACAGGTAGTTTATTATCTCTTCCTTTACCTCATAGACTTTTCTGCCTCCCCACTTCGCGCCATAAATCTCCGGCTTGAGGACTCCCTTGTAGAACTCCTTGCTATAAACGTCCTTTGTCGCCTTTTCCAGTGCCTCTATGTCTTTCTGGGTCTTCGCGTTGAAGGTTTGGACTGCTTCCTGTGCCGGCAGACCCTTATAGTCTTCTACTTCTATCAGCTTCACTGGCTGTACAGCGTCAATTATGGAGGGATCGAGGTTGTACCTTTCTAGGAGATATGGATCCCTCTTGAGGTCTTCCAGCCCGACATAGTCGTAGGGCGCGTGGGCCGGCACAGACATTACGACGCCAGTGCCAAAATCGGCGTCAACAAAGAACGCGGGGAGAACTGGAACCCTCCACCCCGTGACTGGATTCACCGCAAAGTGACCTACGAGCTGGTCGCCCTTTATCCTTCCGACAACATTTACTCTATGGTCTTGGTCGGCAAGCTCCCTTGCGCCATATTCGCCCACAATCCACTTCTCGCCGTCGACTTCTGCAATTAGGTACTCTGCGTCTGGATTAACCCAGATGTTGACTGCACCATAAACCGTTTCAGGCCTGTAGGTGAGACATGGATATACATATCCGTCTTCCCCTCTGAACTTTATCACTACGACTTCCGTTGGCCCTATACCTGCATACTCATCGGGCCTGTCGTGGTCTCCTACAACTTTCTGCTCCTTGGGACACCACACGACGGGATGTTTACCCTTAGCTATGAGCCCCTTCTCCCTGAGAACGGTGTACTGCCACTGTATGAACTTGTTGTAGGGCGGGTTCAGCCTCGTCGTGAAGAACTCGCGTCTCCAGTCAATGCTGAGGCCTAGTCTCTGGAAGTCTCTCCGGAACTCCTTCTTGAAGAAGTAGACCCAGTACTCTGGGTCCCTAAACTTGGGTATCTCCTCTTCAGGGATGCCTAGAGACCTCAAAATGTTTATCTGTTTTGGGTCTCCCTCCCTGACCCTCAGCGCTGCCGCTACTATTGGGCCACCCGTCGCGTGCCAGCCCTGAGGGAACAACACGTTGTAGCCCTGCATCCTCTTGAACCTGGCAAGTATGTCTACCCTGAGAACTGTGTAGCCCGTGCCTAGGTGGGGATAAGCGTTTATGTATGGGTATGGGAATGTCACGAAGAACTTTTGCCTTGAGGGATCTGGGTCAGCCTCATAGACGCGGTTTTGCTCCCAGAATTTCTGCCATTTCTCTTCTATCGACTTCAGAAAATCCCTTCTCTCCTTGTTTACTTCTGGAAACTCTATTCTCTTGCTAGCAATAATTGACACCAGTGCAGAGACATTTATAAAGAATTATTAAGTTTTCGGGCTCCTACTCTCGCTGACCCAGGTCCTGAACTACTCCAAATACATCAACTGCCTGCCCGTTCCTGACGAGCTTCTCATAGAGTTGCCAGATCCTCCTCGTGGTTACCAGGCCCGTGTAAAAGCCCTCTTCTTCGAGTTGCTTTTTTACTGCTTCTGGAAACTCGTCCGGCGTCATTGTGTATGCCTTGCTTAGAACCTTCAGGATCGCATTTACTAGGTCGTCGTTTTGAGGATAAGGTTTTTTAGACATAGATACCATTCATAATACGCCTAGAAAAATATAAGCCTACAGGTGTCCCTCCCCACAGGAAAAACCAATCGTAGTACGCTTGTTTAACGTTAATCTTAAGCCCCATTTGTAAGTGGAAGTGGTATAGATACTTGCCTGCAACAATTATTCGTGATACGTGTACCCTTGTATAGGAACTATAACGAGTTTAGCGTTACAGTGGTTCAGACAATACTAGACATGATCAAGAAGTCTCGGGGTAGCCTAGTGACATTCAATGCCAAGAAAATAGCTGTCCTCGCCAACATCGAAACACAACCCGTTGTACTCACCCTTGTAAAGGACGTCTTGGAAAAGCTAAGGGAGAGAGGCTACCTGGAGGTTCTTGGGAAGACAAAGCATGGCGTTAAGTATGCCGTTAGGAGGGATACACCCCTCTGGGTACTCGCAAAGAACTATGACAAGGTCGTACTCAGGAGCCTTGACGACTTGAACCTTATACTTGAAAAGATGGCTGTCGCCACATAGACACGCTTAGTTTATAATATAGTGGATTTTTTCTCTTATTAGATACGGTCTAATGACAAGCATAGAAAAGGTACTCTCTAGGGCCCTGAGACAAGCCGAGCAGATCTCTTTGAGGGAGGGACTCGAGTCCCCGAGAATACACGCCGTAGTAGTGATCGAGGATGACGAACTCGCCAACGAAAAGCTTAGAGTCGATCACGGAATATATGTAGACATTGTCTCAGAGTCTATCTTTATTGCCCCTGGGACACTGGACAACATTGTCTATCGTTTACTCGCTGGCTACTTTGCGCTCGCCTTGTTAAACACCTTCAATAAATTAGACAGAGAGAGGGCGCTCCTCCTCGCAAGGAGATACTTCTTCAAGGTCTTTGTGGACGCGGTGAAAGAGGCTTGAAAATACTCGTGACAACTGTTCCAGGCATAGAGAGCATAGTGGTACAGGAAATCGGGGAGCTATGCCCAGAGGCCCATTCATATGTAGCCTCCTCTTCGGGCAGAGTAACAGCCGATTTACCCGAGAACTGCCTGGCACACATAATTACTAGGATACGCTCTGCAGAGAACGCATACCTTCTCCTAGGCGAAGCTGATAGGCTCGAGGAGGTAGGCGAGGAGCTGGCCTTGCACGCCAAAGAGCTCATTGCATGGCACAGATACTTCTCAGTTCGCGCCGAGAGAATAACCAAGGACATTGAAACAACTTCGCTCGAGATAGCCTCCAAGATTGGGAGAATCATACAGGAAAAAACAGGGCTAGAAGTGTCGCTGGACTTCCCAGACATAATCCTCTACGTTGAATATGAGGCCGGCAGGTACAGGTACGGGGTATACCTGACACACGCCGGTAACCTGAGGAACAGGCCTTACCGAAGATATATACACCGCTCGGCATTGAACCCGGTACTCGCATATGCAATGTGTAGGATTGCCTCGCCAAGGGAGAAATTATGGGACCCCTTCTGTGGCTCCGGCACAATACCACTTGAATGCCTCTCAGTAGTCCCAGGTCTAAAGGCTCTGTGCAGCGACGTTAACAATGATTTTATCAGAGGGGCTCTAGAGAACTCGAGAAGCATTAACAAGACTCTCCTACTTTTCACCTGCGACATCAGACATACACCTGTTAGAAACTTCATGGTCGACGCTATAGTAACAAATCCCCCCTTCGGTATAAGGGAAAAGGCTGTTGGCGGGTTAAAGAGGAGCTATGAGGCACTGTTTCGACTTGCTAGACATAACTTGGAGGATGATGGAAAACTTGTCGTCCTGACGACACATAGGAGGCTTGTAGAGGAAATAAGCAGAAACATGGGCTTCGACACTACCGGGACATGGAGGATATACGAGGGCGGTCTCACAAGCTTCATCTACAAGCTCCAGCACGAATAAATTGGTATAATTGTCTCAAACGTTGTGGAGGGGGGTTAGGTTGTTGGTGCATAGTAGAGTTTTGCTATTATTCCACCGAGGCTCTTGAGTTTTTTACCGGCTTCGCTTTCTTCTGGTATAATTATTACTTTTCCGTTGCGGGTAAATATCTTGTCTAACATTTCGATTAGTTGGTCGCGTGTCTCACCGAAGAGTAACTCGTCGTTTACAATTACTTTTTCTACGAGTCCCCATTCTGCAGCGCTAGCTACCTGAGCTAAACCCGTGGCGACTTTCTCGCTTCCCGTGAACAGTTCCTCTAGTAGCTTTTCGAGCTCTGTTATTTCTGCTGTTACTCGTATGCTTCTAAACATTTCTCTTAGATCACTTCTCCTGAGGATCTCATGTATGCCTGACTCTCCTCCCTCGGCTACCTTAACTATTTTTGCTTTGACTCCTAGCTCGTCAAGTATTTTCTGCGTTACTGCCGAAAGCTTCTCGTTAACCGCTACAACTATTTCATCTATTTTTTCCGTCTTCGCAACCGAAACTACTCTGGCAAGTATCTGTTTAATTGGATCCTTGTAGCGTGCCTCTATGCTTGATTCTTTTCCCTCTCCCTTGGGCGTGTAAGGAATAATGGATTTTATCTCGATTCCCACTGGAGACAAAAAACCTACTGCTATCTCTTCATCTCCCACTGCAACGAGCAATACCCGCATGATACTTGACGTGGATCTTTCCAGCACGTTTCTTGTAAAGCTATCTATGCCGTTCTTCTTTATTATTCTCAGCTTGTCGCCGATTCCTACCTGTATCGTGTGGTAGCTACCCTTCGCGTGAAAATCCTCCGGAGCCTCTACGACCTTGCCTGTTACACGTAGCTTCTCGGAGAACTTTGCATAGGAAATTTTCTCGACCTCTATACCCATGTACACTGGAACCCTGTCGCCCTTCTCTTCGCCTCCACCCCTCGAGACCTTCATCTGCCTAGTGGTCCAGCCGTAGAGTGTGTCTCCCCTCTGGAGGAGCATGTGGAGAAAATATAGGTCCTCTAGTACCTCAACAACTACCTCTATTTCCCCCCTTTCCTCGTCTATGTTTAAGACCCTCAACTATGGCACCCCAAGCTCGTCTGTGACTAGTGCTAGGACATGCGACAAAACACTCCAAGCTGGTAGGGGCTCATCAAAAATAGAGTATACCTCAGCTTCGACACTTTCTACCTCTTCGCTAAAGTCTCCTTGCTGGAATGCACCAATTATTAATGCCGGGTACTTCTCCTCTACGATCATCTTTGCCAGATTTCTGGGCTTAACTGCTACGGCTTTGTCGTCAAGTCTAAAGGTCTTGGAGACCCCTTTCTCCTTGATGAGGTCGCGCAGAGCTTTCCCATGGATATAGGCTAAAGGCTTTCCAGTATCAGGAGGCACTCTTCCAACTAGGAGCAATTGTTCGGCCAGCCCCACGAACCTTACATAGTTTCTCGGCACAACCATTTCTGGAGAGATCTCTATTACTTTTCTCTGATATGTATGTATATACGTTTCCAGCCGGCCGAGCTTATTCAGCAAGGAGTCTTGTGCTATAAGCAAGGATACGTGGACAATGTCGGGTCTTCCTCTTTTCCACCTGTCCTTAAGTGTCTTCATCGCTGTATAGTGTAGCGAGACATCTAGGAGCACTTCCTTTGGCTTCTTACCCCTCCTCTTCGCATTATTGACTACAGCTGGATGTCTGCTGATCTCCGGAGGAACAAGTTCTAGCCCAGCGTCGGCTAATATTAATAACAGTCTGTCCATATATCTCACTCCGTAATGTATAGAAAGAGGCACGAAATAAAGGATTTGGCACGTCAAAGAATCGAACGGCTACTCAAATTTGCAGAAATAGTCTACCCGACTGAGCCCGAGCTGGCACACCGCTATGGAAAAATAGCAATGGCCATATGCAAGAAGGCACAGATACCATACCCAGACACATTGAAAGCCCAAGTTTGCCGCAGGTGCGGGAGTTTCCTCGTCCCTGGAGAAACAATGCGGGTTAGAGTTAAAAACCGCGGAAAAATGAAATACATTGCCGTTACATGCCTGAGGTGCGGCTACGTGAGGAGATACCCCCTCAAATGGAAATACGTGCTTCCCAAGCCGTGGCACATCTTTTACGGTGACAGAGGTGACTATTAGTTGATAAGAGTTAGAGGTATTTATTCAACTGCAGTTACAGGTCTGCTCGACGAGGCTGGCTACAGCTTTGCAGATGTAAGTATAGATATAAAGGAGAGGTTTCCGGCGCTAAAGAAACATGGCGAGGTACTTCTGACGATCAAGGACCAGGACGACAGGTCTGGGCTCATAATCCTGGGCGACCCAGAGCTTTTAGCGAAGGTTGTATTCCTGTTGAGAAGTATAATCCCTGACCTTATTGTTGGCTATGTGCCTGTAGGTCCATACTCCATGTATGTCGTCAGACTAGTTGAAAGGGTAGACGGAGACATCTGGCTTGCAGAGTACATGCCTGGCAGGTTCTGTACAGTAAAACTTCGCAACAGCCACTCTGAGGGGGATCTCCTATTAGCACACGTGACCAGGGCTTCGCCGGAAGCACCTCTACTCAAGGAGGGCGCGGCGTTGACTGGCCGATACGTGAGACTCATACAATTTGAGAGACACAACGCAAGCGAGCACATAAGGGATGCAGAGCTTAGATTACAGCTATTGACCCTAGCCATGAGCGAGGTTCCACAAGGCTGGGGTGTACATTTTAGGAGCGCCGCCAAGAACGCGAATATACTGGATGTTGGTAGGGAAATCAAAGAACTCCTGAAAAAGGCCACAGAATTTCTCAACGTGTTCAAGCCCCAAGGCATAGGACCTGTAATGGTTGGAGAATCCTTAGCGCTCGTCGAGATACCGCCAGACACCGCTTTAAGGTTTGACACCATTCGTGAACGTTACTTCACTACTATTCCTTTCCACCACTTGTTTAAGAGCCTAGGCATAGAGGAGTTGAGCCATAAGATAGACTTCGCTGAGAAGAATGCTCTAAGCGGTCGCTGTTTTTCGCGTGAAAAAGTCCTAGAGGCCATTATGGAAGAATTCGCTAAGCTCAACGGCTCTAGGGTAAGCATCTTCCATAAAAAACTGACAGGGCAGGGACACGTGTGGAGCGCATTTGCAGAGATTCGGAGCCCTGGATATGTCCAGTTGAGGCGCCAGAGCTCTTCCCAGGGGACTTATGACGGGTTCAAGAATATCCGCCGCGAGGAGGGAGACCAGATAGTTTCCTATACTTGGCTCTTTGCTCGCACTATTATCCACTTCTATTATTCCCCCACGGGGGAGCTAAAGGGAATATATGTGAACCTCAACACTCCTGTTTTCTTTGCACTCCAGCCCCCCGGCCTGAAATACGTTGACCTAGCAATGGATGTTACGTATTCGCCTATGGAAGGCGTACAAGTCACTGATCAAGAAGAATTCCAAGAGCTTGTCGAATATGGGATTCTTCCACGTGGCCTAGCCGAGAAGTATAAATTGTTTGCAGAAAAGGTGGCTGGCATACTGGGGGAGAAAAACAGTGAGGAGATACTGGCTGAGGCTAGGAGACTCCAGTCATCCATCTTTGGGACAGAAGTAGACAGGATGCTCTAAAATTTTTATAGATTGTCTACCCAAGTAATACGTATGGACACGTTATTTGCTCCCTGGCGCATGGCGTACATTGAATACGCGAAAGTCGGCAAGGAACAAGGATGCTTCATATGTAACGCTACAAAATCCGATAGCCTCGAGGAAAACCTCGTCCTATATAAAGGCAGACATGTAATCATCCTAATGAACAAGTTCCCCTATAACACGGGCCATCTCCTAATAGCCCCAAACAGACACGTCGCCGACTTTGCACAGCTAAGTGACGAGGAGCTTCTTGCACTCTCAAAAGCCCTAGTACAGTCGATCGAGGTTATTAAGAGAGCCTTCTCGCCAGACGGTTTCAACATTGGGGTAAACCTTGGCAGGGTAGCTGGCGCCGGTCTAGAAGGCCACCTACACATACACGTCGTGCCACGTTGGAACGGCGACACGAACTTTATGCCTGTAATTGCAGATACAAAAGTCATTCCAGAGGCACTAAAAGATACATATAGGAAGCTCATAAAACACGTAGAGATATTCAAAAACATTTGAAATAATGCATTAAAGCTCTCAGCTCAATAGTGTATACTTTCAGCCGGAAGAGCATAGTGCTAATCTTTTTATGTGTACTTAGTATGTTTTGCTGGGAGATAGATTTGTCGGAGGCAATCATACATAATCCCTATGAATGGCTTGTTGCAGGTGTTAGGGAGACTCTGATAGGTTTCTTTAAGACTAACGGGTTGAACATTCCTCCAGACGCCGTGGAGCTACAAGCGACACGAAGAGAGTACGGAGACTTAGCCGTGCCTGTTTCGAAGCTTGCAAGGACTTCCGGTGTGAAGTTTGAGGAACTTGTATCAGTTTTGTCGGGCTATAAGCCTTCGGGGCTTGTCAAGAGTAGCAGTGTTGTTAATAGTTTCCTTAACATTGTCATTGACGAGAAGAGATACGCGGAGATAGTTTTCAACTCTGTTACTAGGCTTGGAGACTCCTATGGCAGTGTACCTGCTACTGAGACCCGGAGAATTATCGTAGAGCATGTGAGTGCTAATCCTATACATCCATTGCATATCGGCCATCTGAGAAACGGTGTACTGGGCGACACTATTGCAAGGCTTCTCAAGAGTAGGGGGCACAATGTCAAAACACACTTCTACATTGATGACGTAGGTTTACAGGTTGCCTACGCCGCTATGGCTTACAGGATCGCCGAATCCACGAAGTCTTCAATGAAGAGGGACCATTATGTTGGCTCACTCTATACAATGATTAACCTCTTGATCGAGATAAAGAAACTCAAGAAAGAGCTCGAGAAGGCAGACGAAAACACCGCGCCAGAAATAAACAGGAAAATCTCCGACTACATGTGGAGGCTGAAGGAATATGCAGAAAGGCTCCCAGATGCCTTCGAAAAACTCTCGTCCTGGGTGAATAATGTAGAGGATCCTGAAGAGGAGATAAGGAGGCTGAACAGGGGGTACGAGAAAGGCGAGGGAGAAGCGATGAGACTTGTACGCGGAATGATCAGCTACTGTATGGATGGTATCCGTGAAACACTGAATAGGCTCGGCATATTTTTTGACAGCTGGGACTGGGAAAGCGAGATAACTGTTTGGAGCGGTCTTACGGAGGACGTCTTGGAAAAGCTTAGAGACAGCGGTTACGTCGAGCGAAAGGATGGCGCCCTCGTATTTAGGGCTGACCTGGTAGCAGAGTCTGAGGAAGCTAGGAACCGTGCTGGGATACCTAAAGGCCTTGACATTACACCAATGACACTTATAAGGTCTGACGGGACAACACTGTATACTACGCGTGACATTGCTTACTCAATCTGGAAGCTTTCCAAGGCAGACAGAGTCATAAATGTGATTGCCGTCCAACAGACCCTTGCACAGGCACAGCTCAGGCTAGCCCTCTATGTTCTTGGCTACAGAGACGTTGGCGAGAGACTTATACATTATTCCTATGAGATGGTCAATTTGCCTGGTACAAGAATGACGAGCAGGAAAGGCGTATATGTTGCAGCAGACGATGTGCTCGAAGAGGCTGTGTCCAGGGCAAAGGCAGAGATAAGGAAGAGGGGGATAGGCAGAGAAGAAGACGCCGAGAAAGTTGGGCTCGGCGCTTTGAAGTTTTTCTTCCTTAGCACCTCCCCGAACAAGGTTCTCACGTTTGACTGGGGTAGAATACTCAACTTTGAGCAGAATAGTGGACCTTTTGTTCAGTATAGCTATGTCCGTGCAAACAGCATTCTTGAGAAAGCTAGAGAAGAAGGGATATCACTTGACAGCCTCAGCATCTCCGAGGTGGGTGAGGAGGAGCATGCCTTAATATTTCTCCTTGGACAGTTCCCAGAAGCTGTAAAGCAGGCCGCTGACAACATGAGGCCAGACATATTAACCAATTACCTCAACACGCTTGCATCGGAGTTCAACTACTATTACGACCACTACCCAGTGCTTAAAGCCCCTACGCCCGAGAAGAAAAACTCAAGGCTGGCAGTCATATACATGGTGCGTACGGTGGTCAGGAACGGCTTGAACCTGCTGGGGATAGAGCCACCATCAAAAATGTGACTGATTACTTCTCGGGAAAACAGGGAGAAAGCAACCCCTAAATAACCCCTCAGCAATTATCTTCTCTGTGTCATTGTCTGGCGCAGAATCAATTGCCGGGGTACTTAAGGCTCTTTCAAACGAGGTTAGATTACGCATACTATTTGTCTTGCGTGACCAGAAACATATGCGTTTTAGCGACCTAGCAGAAAAACTAGACATAACACCTGAGAAACTAGCTTTTCACCTTAAACAATTGTCGAAAGCTGGCCTCATACACTCGTCAAACGAGTATTACTGTCTCACTCATCTCGGGGAAAAAGTCCTAGCAAACCTAGAGGAACTCCTAGTCAAATCTAAGGAGCCGGAATACAGGTCGGTGCTCCTAGAAAACGGGATAGTAATCCCCCTCGAAACTTATATGGAGTACCTGCTAGAAAATGTTTGCAGACCTGGGATAAAGCGCGACACAAAGAGAAAAGTACTCCTCGACACGTATGCACTTCTCGACGAAAAGCTAGGCTCGACACTTGTACCCGAGAACATTGTTAAACTCTTCCTCCTCGAGAAATGTATGACAAATAACTGTCTACGTGAAAACATCGACATCCACTTATCGATCGGGAACGAGGAATCCTTCCCGGGAAACAGTGTTGACACCAATCTCTTGGCAGAAGCCGGGCTCCTAGAACCCCTAGCAAGCGGTATAGCCCTTTTTGATGTGAATTGGGTTACAGGAATACAGGCCATATATCTCCCGATATCATCCACCGAATCCCTCAGAAAACTTGTAAAGTTGAGTAAAAAGGTTCGAGGCGTAATTGTCCGGCTGGACGACAATGTGAACAGTGACTCCATGAGGATACTAGAGGTTTTGGCAAGCATCACTAAGCTGACCTTGTCCATAACTCTTAGCGGAGAGCCAAGCAGAGTCTTAATAGAACTATTAAGGCTAGGACAACTCCCGCCCAACAATTTCCTAGTGTCTGTTTATGTCAACAATCATGACTCAGTTTGCCAGGAAGACCTAAAGAACATTACCAGACTTATTAACCTTGGCGTACCTTTGGTCTTCACATTTGAAGACAAAGTATTGGCAGGGGACTTTTTTCTTGTCCCAAACATAGATAGACCCCTAGCACTGGCTGGAAGCATAAGCATCCTGTTACCTACATTGTACAGGTCTAAGGACACCAATATAGACCCACTAGACATTCTGCTCGATGTTTATAGGAGCTCTGCTCGGCTGTTTGAAAATCTTCAGAGACGGGGCGCGGGAGTCGTAAGGCTAATAGGCGAAGTCTTAAAGGATACTCCAAGCTATGCCTTCCAGTTCTCATACCCCGGGTACGAACCAACCCTTCTCCAGAGCCAGCCAGCGTACATAGAGTCTTGGGGAACACCGTCCTATTTAGAGAGACTTCTCGTCTCAGCAAGAGGATTCATAGAAGAAGTGACAAAGCTGAGCAAGGAATACAGTCAAGACACTTTAAACGTCTACTTCAGTCCAAACAAAAATATACATATAGTAGCCAGGGCCTGGAGAACAATGTATCCAGACTACGTGAATAATTTTTCCCCGTTTATCTACAGTGACAATCTAAAAAGAAGCATCGCAAACAATCTTAGGCTTGAGGGAGAACTCCACGCATCCAGAGGACTCGTCAGCGTGCCAGAAATAGTCGTGAAAAGCATTACTCCAGCAGACCTCTACCTAGCATTAAAACAACTATACAGAGCCGGCCTACGAGGATTCACAGTGACCAGAGCAAATCTTTACATGTGCCTCAACTGTGGCGAAGTCTCCCAAGTAAAGACATCACAGTGCCCCCGATGCTACTCGAACAACATGGAAGAGCTGAAACGACTAATCCTCTACTACGATCCACAGAAAACGCTACATGAAGCCTCTATAAAAGCCCTCGCCTCTAGACCCTCCCCAAGGAAGATAGAAGAAATATTCGCCGAGGCTGGATTCACCTCAAGCTAAGCTCGATCCATAAGCTCATTGAGAAAAGCTATACAGTGGCTAGTAAGGTAAGGCTTCTTTCCTAGGCTAACCGCGCCGTCCAGCATGTTCCCAATAGAGGATATTATCCAAGCAGGAATCCCAATGTGATCCCCAAGAATAAAAGCGTTCTTCCCTGTAAATGTAAAATGGGAAAAATGCATGCCAGACTCGTCTAGGAGGTATACCCTGTATGTTTTCCTCACGGTCTCAAGGATATCTGTGATTCTAGCGCCGTTCTCCACCTCTATCCCGTCCAGCCTCTCGCCCGAGAGAGCCCTACGTATAGCTTCGCCAACCTCAAGCTCTGACCTGCTTTGCAAGGACAATCTCCACACATAGAGAGCTACTGGAGGCCTCGGTGATCCATTCAGAAGTCCTATGAAGAGCGTGTCTCCGCGTTGCTCTATTTG
>Ga0272449_1000523_pt1 | contig 45457 bp, 47 predicted proteins | sample YNPCB0241_FD_198679 | JGI IMG/M metagenome (GOLD analysis project Ga0272449, IMG submission 198679) | Hot spring sediment microbial communities from Yellowstone National Park, WY, United States - YNP-CB-024-1 | ecosystem: Environmental > Aquatic > Thermal springs > Hot (42-90C) > Sediment...
ATGAAGTCCTGGCTCCTGCAGGTCTGACATATAGAGAATTCATAGAACGAGGATTTTTAGCGGGGGAAGAAAAATTCTTCAAGTATCGAACCAGCGGTTTCAAAACTCAAAGCGGCAAAGTAGAACTCATGTTACCCCAGGCTTCTCGATGGGGTGCCGAACCTTTTCCCGATGGAAGAGACCTGTTAGACGATATTGACGACGATTTCCCGCTTGTTTTAACCAGCGCCAAAGATAAAGTTTATCTTCACTCGTCCTACAGATGGATTGAAAGCCTTCGCAAGATAAGTGATTATCCTTACGTGGAAATCCATCCTGAAACAGCCAAACGATACGGCATAAGGGATGGGTCTGAAGTGATCATAGAAACCAGGCACGGGAAGATCGTTCAAAAGGCGAAAATTACCGATTCTGTGCACCCGCTTGTAGTTGTAGCCGCCTACGGTTGGTGGTTTCCAGAAGAAGGAGCACATAAGCATTATGAATGGGCAAGATCAAATTTCAACATTCTTACTTCTGTTTCTAAGCCAGGTCAGGCCTTTGGAACATGCGACCTGAAAGGCCTTGCCTGCAGAATTTCGCCACTATCCGAACGATGAATAATCATTCATGGCTCTGGATTATTGACATGCCATTTCAGTTCGGTTCAGATTAAAAAGAAACAACATTGCGAGAATGATTAAAAAGAGGTCGCGTTATGAATGAGGCAGCATTGTCAAGGGAAGAAATAGAGCAGCTTGTGGCGAACATAGTCCACAGCAAGATATATGCAGCAATAGAAGAGTTCATAAAGAGAAACGATCAAAGAGCGAAGGAACTATCACTTATCGAAAGGATAGTTCGAGTAGAGGAAGAACTCAAAGCGCTTCGAGAAATAGAAATAGCAAGATTTGAAGCAGCAGAGAAAAGATTCGAATCTCTACAAAGAGAAATGAATGCAAAGTTCGAGTCTCTTCAGAGAGAAATGAACGCAAGATTTGAAACAATGAATAATAGATTTGAAGCACTCCAAAAGGAGATGAATACAAGATTCGAAGCCCTTCAAAAGGAGATGAATGCAAGATTCGAAGCGGTAGACAAAAGATTTGAGGCTATGGAGAAAAGGCTGACCTTTATCCAGTGGTTTATCGGAATCGGTTTTTCGTTGCTAACTCTTATTGTTGCGCTATACAGGGTATATCCACCTAGGTAGAGTTTTGGCACCATATTGGTTAAGATCATCAAAAAAATCTAACTTAACATTGCAAGAATAAAGAGGTCACGTCATGAACGAGACAGCATTGTCAAGGGAAGAAATAGAGCAGCTTGTAGCGAACATAGTCCACAGCAAGATACATGCAGCAATAGAAGAGTTCATAAAGAGAAACGATCAAAGAGCGAAGGAACTATCACTTATCGAAAGGATAGTTCGAGTAGAGGAAGAACTCAGAGCGCTTAGAGAAATAGAAATAGCAAGATTTGAAGCAGCAGAGAAGAGATTCGAATCTCTACAAAGAGAAATGAATGTAAAGTTCGAGTCTCTTCAGAGAGAAATGAATGCAAGATTTGAAACAATGAATAATAGATTTGAAGCACTTCAAAAGGAAATGAACGCAAGATTCGAAGCGCTCCAAAAGGAGATGAATGCAAGATTCGAAGCGGTAGACAAAAGATTTGAGGCTATGGACAAAAGATTTGAAGCTGTGGAGAAAAGATTTGAAGCTATGGACAAAAGATTTGAAGCTATGGACAAAAGATTTGAGGCTATGGAGAAAAGGCTGACCTTTATCCAGTGGTTTATCGGAATTGGTTTTTCGTTGCTAACTCTTATTGTTGCCCTATACAGAGTATACCCAGCAAGATGAAAATTCTGTTTTCAATGGAACAAATTTACCAAACGCAGCCATCATGAATGAAGAAAAAATCCTCAGCCGATTAAAAAAAGGCTTTGAAAATCGGTTATTTACTGCTGCCTCAATAGTAATTTCCCGAGGAGACGAGGTTCTATGCAAAGCCCACGTAGGTTGTGAAGAAGAAAATGATGCTTTTATCACTCCTGGCCACTTCTTTGATCTTGCTTCACTTACAAAACCTATTGTTACAGCAACCGCCTTTATGGAATTATGCTCCAAAGGAACTTTAACGCTTGATGAACGGCTTTATCACTTCTTCCCTTCCAGGTGGATACACCCTGCCCTCCGAAATGTACCATTATGGGCAATTCTTGCTCATGCGGGTGGATGGAAGGACCACATATCTTTCTATCTAGAACTTCCCTTGCCTCCAAACAGAGAAAAAGCACGAGAACACATTCTAAAAACTCTTCTTGAAACGCCTCCGGCATTTACGCCTTGTAAGCAATCCTGCTACAGCGATCTTGGTTATATGTTGCTGGGATTTATCCTGGAAGAAATCAAAGGAGCAACGCTTGATGTTATATGGAGCCATCTTTTCGCAAGTTTCCACACAACCTGGGAACTTATATACCCGGCCAAAGTTAGTGTTCAGCAACGCTCAATCAGCATCCCGGTAGTTTCTACAGGATGGTGCCACTGGAGAAAAAAGCAACTCAAGGGCGAAGTTCATGACGAAAACTGCTTCGCCATGGGCGGTATTGCCGGTCATGCAGGTCTATTCGGCACGGCACAAGCCGTGGCGGACTGGCTTATAGAGCTTTTCAGAATATGGCATGGCGAAGCTTCCAGGTTGCCCATAAGCAAGCAAGTAATACGCCAATTCTGGGAAAGACAAAAAGAAATTCCCAATTCGACCTGGGCTCTTGGCTTCGATACACCATCACCTCAAAATTCCACATCAGGACAGTTCTTTTCCCAAACCAGCGTTGGACATCTTGGTTTTACAGGCACATCCTTCTGGCTTGACTTGACCGATGGATTCTCTGTTGTCCTCCTTACAAACAGGGTTTATTATCCAGGCACGAAGGAAAGGATGAAACTTTTCAGAATGGAAATTCATGATCTAGCGAGGCTGGAATATGGAAAGGACTAAATTATACTTCATGGGAATCGGCGGTGTAGCAATGGGAAACATGGCTGGTGTCTGCAAAGAACTGGGTTATAACGTAACTGGCTCTGACGTCGGACTATATCCTCCCATGAGCACTCTCATAGAAAAACTCGGGATTCCCGTATTAACTCCCTACAATGCAGAGAACATTTTACGGACAAACCCGGACAAAATAATCATCGGAAATGTAATCAGAGCCACCAATCCGGAAGCTCGGTGGGTGCTCGAACATAAGATACCGCACATGAGCATCACCGACCTAATAGACGAAGTCTTCCTATCACGGCATAAAAGTCTCGTCGTAGCAGGAACTCATGGAAAAACCACCACAACAGCCCTCCTTGCTTGGACTCTAACCGAAGCAGGTTGTGATCCCTCCGCATTGGTCGGGGGATTCGTAAAACAATTGGACTGCGGTTACCGATTGGGCAAAGGCGCATGGGTAGTGCTTGAAGGAGATGAATACGATACCGCTTTCTTTGATAAAACCCCTAAGTTTTGGCACTATCGTCCCCATGGAGCCATTGTAACCAGCGTAGAATTCGACCATGGGGACATCTATCCTAACATAGAAGCTATCGTAAATGCCTTTAAAACCTTCGTTAGTCTAATTCCTGCCGAAGGATTTCTCGTAGTAAGGCATGAAGATCCTTACAGAGAAGAACTCACGAAAATATGCAAATCAAAGGTTATCACCTACGGCACGGAAGATGATGCCACTTTCAGACTGCTTTCTGTGGAACCTCAAGGAAAAACTTCTCTTGTGACATATCAGAGGAAAGGTGGTCAGCCTGTATATCTTGGTATTCCTCTAATTGGAAAACACAACGCCTTAAATGCCCTCGCCGTCGCAGCCGTTCTTGATACATTAGGAATAGAACCATCCAGCTTTCCCAGGCTTTTTGAAAAATTTCCGGGAGTAAGGCGGCGTCAGGAAATCATTGGAGAATGGAGGCTTGGAGAAGAAAATATTACCCTGATTGATGATTTTGCTCATCATCCTACGGCGGTTAGAGAAACCATCCACGCCATAAAAAGTCATTACAATGGCCGTCGTATAGTAGCCGTATTTGAACCAAGAACAAACACCAGCAAACGAAGATTCTTCCAGGATATTTATCCCTCGACCTTTATCGAATCAGATCTGGTGTTTTTAAAAGCTTCGACAGACTATGAAACAATCCCCCGGGAAGAAAGAATTGACATTGAAAAGGTGGCCGAAGCCGTAAAGAAAACGGGACATGTACAAGACGCTTTAGCCTTCTTCGACCCTGACGAACTGGTTAAATGCCTCCTCAGAACGATTCATCCTGGAGACGTTGTAGTTTTCATGAGTAACGGCTCTATGGACAATATCCCGCAAACGATAAAAGCTGCTTTAGATGAACGGTTGCTTTCATGATTTCGCAAATATGCTATTAAAAATCGCCCAGGGAAATAACGCCTAACGGCTGAACATATCTGGAATTCCGAGCCGATAAGCGATAAATTTGGGCAGGGTAACTAAGTCAAGTAGCTAGATAAGCTATGCTAGGAGACGTTTCGGCTTTCATTTTCTAATCATTTCGTCAATTTCGGCTCTTTTAGACGGATGTGTATAAAATGTCGCACCATCATGATTCCAATTAACTCTATCTCTCCTATCTTGTTTTATATATCCTTTACACAACAATGAGTGAATTAAGGGAAGCACTTCTTCACTAGATAAACCTATATTATCACATATTGTTTTAAGAGTTAATCGTTGAGGGCTCTGTCTAAGAACTCGCAATATGTTTAATTCGCTCTCACTTACTATGGTTGAGAACTGTTCCGTGTTGCGATCGGAACTTGAAAAAACTATATTGCCATCTTTAAAAACGATTAACTCCCCGGGATAAAAGTTTTCCCACCGCTCGTTGGTTAATCGTCTTGTAGCAATGATAAAACCTTTTTGAGATGGATCTTTTTCCTCCGAGAGGTTGACTTCAAAATCTTCGTCTTCAAGGCGAACCATACTGAAAGGAGCTTTCCGTTGCACAAAACAAAGACCATTGTAACCTCCTTTATCATGGTAACAGAATAAATATTCTCCATCAGAAAAGACACAATTCAAACTGCCTTTGTCGTTAATGGTTTTTAACTGATTCCATAACCATCTAAAATTTTCAGATGTCCATCTATTTACATTTCTTTCTTCAATACACCTCATGATATGACAAAATGCGTATTCCGAATCAGTCTCTCCTACGGGCATAAATCTGCCTATTGGTAATTCTGTGTAATTCTTCAGGGTGCCGTTATGAGCAAAAACAAATTCTTTACCGTGTAGTTCTCTTTGAAATGGATGTGTATTCATATGGCTTTTTGACCCAACACTTGTATATCTTACATGTGAGACAAATATTTTTGATTCAATTTGCGGATAGTTTTTTATGAATTCCGACAGGGCACTTTCGCTTGCCCTTATTGGTTCTTTTACTACTTGAACAGATTTATCTGGATAATAAGCTATTCCCCATCCGTGTGGATTTCCATCTCCTCTATGACGGAATCCTCTAAATGATAAAGTCGGTCTTACTGGTTTATTGAATGACATTCCCAATAGTTCACACATTTTTTCACCTCCTAGCCGAAATTCGCCTAACGCTTCCAGCATAAAAAAGTTTCTGTGAAGCAAAAATTTGGGTGGGTCCGAAGGGCAAACCTTTTATGTTGTGTTAGGCGACTTTCTGGATGAACTATAATTCCAACCATTTTTACACACTTTTTGCTACCTATGTCTTCTGTTTTCAACATTAACAATTAACCTACCCTTAAGCTAGCAGAGCAAATCGGTATCAAAATCGCCTTAGATTTTGAATTATACACTGAATTGAAAATTTTCGCAACTTCTTCTTGGGAGATATCCGAAAATTGCCCCGCTTGTGGTGGCAGAGGTTATAAAATGATAATGATCCCGTGAACGTGATTATGAAACAGTCTGGAACAACCGGCGGCGAGTCTTATTAAACAAGACACGGCTTGTGATACTGGCGTCTCCGCATGCCGCAAAAAAGCCAATTGGAACCAAGACTACCTCTCCACTCGCTCAGGTTCGCATAATTTCATGCGATTGTCCTGGTATGATGGGTTTCCTTGCTTTGTAAATAGAAAATGTTATAACTACACATGAGGAGGATCGCTTAAAATGAGAATTCTGCTTCATACTTGCTGTGGTCCATGCACGATTTTCCCTTTGAGAAGTCTTCGCGAAAAAGGGTTCGAAGTTTTCGGTTTCTACTACAATCCCAATATTCATCCCTATCAGGAATGGCAGAGAAGACTTGAAGCACTCCAGGAAGTTGCCAAAGCGGAAACCACTGATGACAAACCCTTTCGCTTGATAATAAGAGGAGATTACCCTCTGGAGGAGTTTTTAAGAAACACGGCATTTCGAGAAGAAAACCGGTGCATTTACTGCTACACGATCAGGTTAGAAGCCACAGCTAGAACAGCGAAAAAGAGTGGTTTCGATGCCTTTACCACGACTCTACTATACAGCAAAAGGCAAAAACACGAGCTCATCAAGGAGATTGCTGAAAGTATTTCCAAACGCTATTCCGTAGCCTTTTACTATGAAGACTTCCGCAAAGGATGGAAAATCGGACAGGAAGAAGCAATAAAGATGGGAATTTACCGCCAACAATATTGTGGATGCATCTACAGTGAGAAAGAGCGGTTTTACAAGAAGTTCAAAGGTTGATTATTAACAAAGATTGCTGTATAAAATGAACGATTGGTTGCTGGAGAGGTACCGAAGTGGCCGTAACGGGGTCGACTCGAAATCGACTTGTCCGGTGAAGAGCCGGGCACGTGGGTTCGAATCCCACCCTCTCCGCCACCAAACAAAAAGGTTGCCTTTTGAAACCATTTCTTTTATAGAGGTGTGCATCTTGCGGAGAGATGCCCGAGAGGCCGAAGGGGCACGACTGGAAATCGTGTGTCCCGCCAAAAACGGGACCGTGGGTTCGAATCCCACTCTCTCCGCCATCCCCCAAAACATCAGGACTGAACTATGTCATATCTCGTTCTGGCGCGAAAGTGGCGCCCTCAGAATTTTGAAGAAGTCATCGGGCAAAATCATGTTACCAGAGTCCTGCAAAATGCCATCCGCTTTAACCGTATCGCTCACGCCTATCTTTTCAGTGGACCAAGAGGTGTAGGGAAAACATCGGTTGCCCGTATTTTTGCAAAAGCACTAAACTGCGAAAAAGGGCCTTCTCCTCATCCCTGTGGAAACTGTTCACAATGCAAAGAAATCGCCGCTGGCAAATCGGCAGATGTAATAGAAATAGATGGAGCGTCCCACAGAGGCATTGATAGCATCCGTTCATTACAAGAATCCATCGGATACAAACCTATCAAGGGACGATTTAAAATTTACATAATTGACGAAGTTCACATGCTAACCATGGAGGCTTTTAACGCTCTGCTGAAAACTCTTGAAGAGCCTCCTCCTCATGTGCACTTCGTTTTTGCCACAACTGAAGTCCACAGAGTGCCTTCAACTGTTCTCAGCCGTTGTCAACGCTTCGATTTCCGCCGTATCCCAACCAAAGATATCAGTCTTCATCTTGGCCGTATTGTTGAAGCAGAGCAGGTTTCCATATCTCCGCTGATTATCGAAGCGATAGCCGTTGAAGCCGACGGAAGTCTGCGAGACGCCGAAACATTACTCGAACAGGTGATAGCCTTCCACGGAGAAGGTGTTGAAGACGAAGAACTCTTAAAGCTTCTCGGAATTGTCGATCGAACAACTCTTATCAACGTCCTAAAAGCTGTCATAGATGGAGATAGAAAAACCTGCCTTCAACTTGCTCAGGAAATCTACGAAAGCGGTTGCGACGAAGTCAAATTTCTCAATCGTCTTCTCGACCTTGTACATCGGCTCCTAATCGTGAAGACTATGGAGGACGGTTCACCGATCATTAAAGGGCGATCTAATATTTCAGAGCACGAATTTGAAATACTTGCCGACCTTGCAAAAAAGCTTGTTCCGGAAATGCTGGATATCTATTACCAGATATTGATTCGCGGGATTGAACTGGCACGACGATCTTCTCAACCTCATTTTGTCCTTGAGATGACTTTACTCAAAATGGCTAGTGCACCCAATGCTCTTTTCATGCCCGATATAATAAAGTCGGTAAGGGCATTAGCCGAAGGGAAGAGAGAGCTACAAGTCCCTATAGAAATCTCTGCTCATCAAGAACAGGTAGCCCAAAAAATAGAAACGCTAAAATTCCAGCCAGATGAAACATTACCTACTCCCCGTTCCATAGATGACATTGTAGCCGAGTGGCGACAATTTCTTAACTGGCTTTCGTCTTATGACCAGGTACTTCATGCAAAACTCGCAAACAGCATAGCGCAAAAGGGGCAGAAAGACAAAGAACTCATAGTCTCGGTAATGCCTGTATACGGGGAAGTTTTAAAAACAGAAACATCTCAGGAACAGATCAAAGAAGCCTTACTTAAGTTTTTTGGAACTTCCGAACTGACTCTGAACATAAAAGAAGACAGCAATATTTCTCAGAACACAAAGCAGACTCAAAAAAATTCAGAAACCAATCGCATGAGAAGAGAAATCGAAACCCACCCTCTTGTTATGGAAGTTCTTGAGCTTTTCAACGGATCTATTGTAGATGTGCGCGTGGATGCTTATTCTGAAAATGTCATAGAAGAAACTGACGTTGAATAAACGTCTAGCGAGGTGTGAGTATGTTCAAAGGATTGGATTTAATGGGACCAATCAAGGTTCTTCAAGAAAAGATGGAAAAAGTGGAAGAAGAACTTGAACAGAGAACGGTGGAAGGTTCAGCCGGTGGTGGAATGGTAACAGTTGTGGTTAATGGGAAGCTGGAAATAGTAGATCTAAAGATTGATCCTCAGGTGGTAAACCTCGAAGATGTGTCCATGCTGGAAGATCTTATAATAGCCGCTGTGAATGATGCTTTAAGGCGAGCTCAAAAAATCATGGCGGAAGAACTCTCAAAACTGGCTGGAGGGCTAAATATACCAGGACTTAAACTCCCAGGTTTATTCTAAGCCATAAGTGAGGTTTTCAGAATGAAAGCCTATCCCCCGGTGGTACTGGATGTCATAGACAGAATAAAGCGACTTCCTGGTTTTGGCGAAAAAAGCGCCGCACGGCTTACTCTTTACCTCATTAACGCTCCTGATAGGGAAGCGGAGTCCCTAGCTGAAGCGATTCTCAGGATGAAGCGAGATTTAACCTTCTGTAAGAAATGTTTTCACCTCGCAGAAGGAGATTTATGCACTATATGTTCCGATCCTTCCAGAAACAAGGAAGAAATCTGCGTGGTGGAAACCATTTCTGATTTGATAGCCATTGAGCAAGCCGGAGTATTCAAGGGGCTTTATCACGTTCTCCATGGAGTTCTAAATCCGCTCGAAAACATAGGCCCGGATGAGATCAGAATAAAAGAACTCGTGGATCGAATTCAGACAGAACCGATCAAAGAAGTTATCATAGCTACGAACCCCTCGGCTCAAGGTGAAGCGACAGCCCATTACATTCTGGGACTTATCCAGAAAGAAGGCCTTAAAGTCACAAGGATCGGGCTTGGCATCCCTATGGGAGGCGATATAAAATATACTGACAAAATGACAATAACCCAGGCTATGCTGGGAAGAAGACCGTTTGAGAGAGAGGAGACCAAGCGGTGAGTAATACTCTCAGGATTGCAAATCTTAAGCCAGAAGAAATCGAAGCAATACGGCGTCTGGAGGAAAGTCTTGGGAATAGGTTTTGCCTGCTCGCAGTGGAAAAGGTCGAGCAACTCTATGTGCTCGAAGCTAAAATTGCACCAAATGTCTGGGAACGCGTTGACAAAGTTTACCCCCAGATCGAGGGACTCAAGGCTTATTACTGTTCTGAAGAAGACGCCAAGCTTGCCAAATCGAGTCTTAAAGCCCTTCTTACAGGAAAATTAAAAGGATCTCTGGAAAAACGCCCCATCCGTATCAGGAAGCTCTAAAGTCGGCAAATAGGTTAGTTTATCTATCATCAACCGTTAAAAAAGGTCGGGCTTATGCTCAGTAGTTACCGGACCTATTTGACAAAGGAAATAAAAGTTGACATATTTGATATCTTAAAAAATATCTTACCTTCCCTTGATTTGGCTTTCTACCGAGGATTCCCTGACTGGTCCGTGGTCTTTTTGGGCGATGGAATCAGGCACATCACAGGCTACGATCCAGAAGAATTTTCAGGTGGAAAAATAAATTGGAAAGATCTTGTTCTTCCTGAAGACCGGGAAAAGATTTCAACAATAACCAGGGAAGTAATCAAACACAAAAAACGCCAGTGCCTTAGAACATATCGTATAAAAACATTGGACGGACAAATCAGATGGATAAGTGATCGCGGATCGCTAGTCTACGATTCCAGCGGCAAACTTTTGTGGATAGATGGGATCATCCTAGACATAACGAAGGAAAAACAACTTGAGTCGATTCTAGAAAAGGGCAAACAGGAGTGGCAGCTTACCTTCGACAGTATCCCAAACCCCATTGTAATTTCCGAACCGGTTAAATCTTCATGCGTATATAGTCGAGTGAACAAAGCCTTCACAGAACGACTGGGTCTTCATCCCAGAGATGTCGTAAATAAGCACTGTAAGGACGTTCTGGGTGAAACTTTTACTCGTGATTGTTTAGAATTATCGGAATCTAAGGTCATAAAGGAGAGGGGAGCAGAAATTTCTGCTTTGGGAGGATATTTTCACATCACAAATGTGCCCATTCTTAATCCACAAGGAGACATTGAAAAGATAATTTGCATTTTCAATGACATCACGAAATTGAAGGAATCCCAGGACAACTTAGCATCGCTTGCTAGAGAGTTGTCCTTTGTTATTGATTCGGTGTCTGTGATGGTAATAGGAATTAACGAGGAAGGAATAGTTTATCGATGGAATCGGATTGCCGAAGGAATATTCAAAACTCCGGCATCTGATATTGTCGGTCGTCCCTTTAGAGAACTGTCGTTTCCGGGAGATTTTGTCCAACGCCTTATCCCGGCCTACGATGAATGCTTGGAAACAAAACGGCCTATACAACTTGATGAGGTTAGGCTCTACACCAGAGAAGAAACTCGAGTACTTAATTTCCTGATCAAGCCTCTTTTTACAACCCAAAACAGAGCCTGCGTGTTCATAACTGGGTTTGACGTAACAGACCGGAAAAATCTGGAGATGATGCTGGTTCATTCTCAAAAACTCGAAGCTATAGGCGCTCTTGCTGCGGGTATCGCTCACGAAATAAATACCCCTTGTCAATGTGTGCTCTCCAATCTGAATTTTCTTCGCGAAGAACTTTCTAATGTCCTGGAATTTCTGAAAATTTGTGAAAACATGAAAGATTCCGAAAACGGTGACAGTTTATCCCTCCTGGGAGAAATTGGAAAAGTCATGGACAACATAGATGTATCTTTTCTCATGGAGGAAATTCCCCAGGCTTTGAATCAGAGTATTGACTGCCTTAACAGAGTTGTGCGTATTGTAGAATCTATCCGCGAGTTTTCTCATCCAGGATCTCAGGACAAAACATTTGTAGATATTCATAAACTCCTCGAAAGCGCCGTAACCATATCCAGAAATGAGTGGAAATACGTTGCCGATATACAGTTTGATTTTGACCCAACCATTCCTCCCATACTTTGCTACCCTAACGAACTATCGCAGGTATTTCTAAATCTAATCGTAAATGCTGCTCAGGCAATTAGGGATGCAATCGGCGATCATCCAGAAAAGAAAGGCACGATAACAATTCGCACAAAACGAAAAGACTCGTGGTGCGAAATCAGTGTAACTGATACAGGAACAGGTATTCCAGAAGAGATACGGCACAAAGTGTTCGAGCCATTTTTTACAACAAAACCCGTGGGTAAGGGCACAGGACAGGGATTAGCTATAGCTCAGGCGGTTATAATGAAAAAGCACAACGGGCACATTTATTTCGAAACTGAAGAAGGTAAAGGAACGACGTTTTTCGTCCTACTTCCACTTGGTGAAGCTGGAGGAACAACTAATCACAGCACAATTTAGAATTTAAGCGAGGGCCTATGGCGCAAAAAGTACTCAAAGTGTTGTTCGTCGATGATGAACCAAACTTGTTGTCGGCCGTTAAAAGAGCTTTTCATAAAATTCAGGACTTCAAAATAGACACGGCAGAAAGCGGTAAGGAAGGAATCGAAAAGATCAAACAAGATGGTCCTTACGCCGTGGTGGTTTCTGATCTCCGAATGCCCGGAATGGATGGAATACAGTTTCTTACCAGAGTAAAAGAGTTATCGCCCGATACGGTGAGAATTATGCTCACCGGTTATGCCGATATTCAAACGGCCATTGAAGCAATTAATTCCGGAAACGTTTTTCGCTTCCTTACGAAACCCTGTAGCACCGACACTCTTTTGCAAACTGTGCAAGCGGGTATCGAACAGTACAAGCTTATAAAAGCAGAAAAGGAATTGCTGGAAAAAACTCTCAAGGGCTGCGTAAAGATGTTGATGGAAGTATTATCGCTTTCCAATATGGAAGCCTTTGGAAGGGCATCGCGAGTAACTCGCTATGCACTATGGATTGGCAGGGAACTTCAATATCAACCTATGTGGAAGCTAGAAACTGCCGCCATGCTGTCTCAGCTCGGATGTTTTATGTTACCAGAAGAAGCTTTTTTAAAGATGTATAGAGGAGAAGAGTTACGAGGCGAGGAAAAACAGCTTATGGATATGCATCCATCCATAGCCGCTCAGCTTATAAGACATATTCCTCGCCTGGAGTCCATCGCAGAAATCATAATTTATCAGGAAAAGCACTATGATGGTTCCGGATTTCCGATTGACTCTGTAAGTGGAGAGAAAATTCCTATCGAATCCAGAATCCTCAAGGTGGCCTTAGATTTTGACTTGCTTCTTTATCGTAAATACAGCCCTTCTGAAGCCTATGAACTAATGGCCAAGCGACAGGGAGTCTATGATCCCAAAATTCTTCCGATACTGAAAAAAATCGCCCACATACAATCCGAGTACGAAACTACCATGGTGAAGATAGAAGAACTCAAAGAAGGTATGATTATCGCCGAGGACGTTTTCACAATAGACGGAAGGCTTCTCATTCGTCAGGGATACGAAGTATCAGCACCTCTTATCGAAAAGCTCAAAAACTTTGCAAAGACCATAGGTGTGGAGGAGCCCATCAAGGTCTTTGCTCCAACCCACTCAGAACAAAGAACGAGTTAAAGAAAGGCTAGATGTAGCCTTGCCTTTTATTTTTAACATCGCTTCTTGTGATGGGGGTGCAAAATTAGAAACCACATCATGGACTTTTTCTTTTGGAATTTCTTCTAAAACTGGCAGGAGATTTTCAAGCAATTTATGATGCAGTCTGTGGCCAGCTTTATGCACAATAAAATGCCCAATAACAGGCTTCCCAATAAGCATAATATCGCCTAAAAGATCCAGAACCTTATGACGAACACACTCATCGGCGAAGCGAAACCCTTCTGGATTTAGAAGAAAATTTTTATCGAACACAAGGGCATTGTCCAGTGATCCACCCAGAGCAAGTCCCTGAGCCTTAAGCTTTGCTACATCATCAAGGAAGCCAAAAGTTCTTGCCGGAGCAATTTCTTCTAGAAACCGCTGAGAGTTAAAAGACCATCGGATGGATTGCTTACCGATTAAAGGGTGAGGAAAATCAATGGAATAGTCAATGATAAGGGATGGATATTCGGGTGGCATAGCTATCAAATAGGCATCGCCTTCTTTTACTTCTACGGTGGAGCCGATGGCATAAAAGCGTCGTGAGGCATCCTGAGGCACAACACCTGCTTCTAGAATCATTTCAGCGTAGGTCAAAGCACTTCCATCGGCAATAGGAATTTCAGGTCCATCCACTTCCACAAAGGCGTTATCCACTCCACATCCAAAAAATGCGGCAAGAAGATGTTCAACCGTTGACACTCCCGTTCCGTTGAAACCGATAGTGGTTGCCATAAAGGCTCGGGAAATATTTTTATAAGAAGCTCTTACCGATTCCGAAATAAACTTTTTAGACCTTTTGAAGATAATACCTGTTGATGGGGGCGCTGGCTTAATAACGATCCTAACTACTTTTCCGGTGTGTAAACCAATACCCTCATATTCTATCTCACACCCCACAGTATGTTCTCTAAAATCTCCCACCCTCTCCTCCTCTTTCCACAAAAAACTTCATAAGCACCCGCTTTTCAACCTCAAGCATCCTTTTTACAAAATACTTTGTCGCAAGGTCAAGAAATGGGTTACAATTTTGAAAATTTTTCCCTATTTATCCAGTTGGAGCACGTTACATGAGCGAGTCAGGAGGAGGCTTATGAAGATAACTTTTTTAGGCGTAGGAGAAGCCTGCGATGAAAGGCATCCCAACACGTCAATTTTATTGGAAACCGAAAGTTTTAAAGGCGAAACAATCACGATGCTCATGGACTGCGGATTTTCCGTTCCATTTCAGTTCTGGAAATATGTTTCCGACCAGGAAAAACTTGATGCTGTGTGGATTTCTCATTTTCACGGCGATCATTTTTTCGGAACACCTCTTCTTTTGCTCCGCCTTTGGGAAATGAAACGCCAAAAACCCCTCACCATAATAGGTCAAAAGGGAATCGGCTCCATTATCGAAAAAGCTTTGGACTTAGCCTACCCTGGTTTCAAAACGAAGTTCACTTTTGAACTTTCTTTTGAAGAAGTAAGAGAAGATGAGGAATATTACTTTTTCGATCTAACCTGGAGGTTTGCTCCAACCGAACACGGGCAAAAAAATCTTTCTGTTGCCATTATCGCGCCAGAAGGAAAGATATTTTACAGTGGTGATGGGAAACCCACTGAAGAAACCGAGAAAATGGCTGAAGAGAGCCTTATTATCATTCACGAAGCTTTTCATATTGAGCCTTCCGTTCCAGGGCATGGCACTGTTGGGGGCGTATTAGAAATGGCTGAAAGAGCGAAGGCTCATTCTGTTGCCTGCGTCCATATTCAACGAGATGTGAGGAGGCTTCACGAAGCCAAAATCAGGCAAATGCTTTCAGAACGCAAGGTAACTTTGACAAGGACATTTCTTCCCGAAAGCGGAGATGTGCTGGAAATCGGAAAAAAGTGATGCAAAACTTTTTCACATGAGTTAAACTTTTGAATGTGCGACCATTAAGAAAACCCAAGAATGGGGACTAAAGGCAGATGTAACGGTTGGAAAACGCAATCCCGCGTGCATGCGGGGACTAGGCTTATGTAGCCCCTGTTTGATAAATGAATGTATGAAATTCTGAATGCAGATAAGAGGAGGATAATATGAACATTTTCCGCCAGGAAACTCTGAAATGGCTCAAAGAAAGGGCTCCCAAAGAAGGCTCGCCGGTTTTAAGCGTTTATCTTAACATAGATCCTTCCGTTCCAGCTAACGCTAAAGGGGGTTACAAAACGATACTGGATCAGATGTTAGCCAGAATCGAAAAAGAAATCGCTAATGATGGCAATTTAAGAAACCACTTCAAAGAAGATAGCCAGTGGATTCTAAAAGAAGTTGAAACTCTCATACCCGGAGGTAAAACTCTGGTTGCATTCTGTGATGTCTCCGAAAAGCTTACTTACAAAGAAGAAGTTCCCCTTCGTTTTCCAAACATTGTTTTATACGAGGAATTACCCTACATCCGACCTATTCTCGAAGCCATGGACGAATATGAACGCTATGTTATATGTCTCCTGGACAGCGAGAAGGCACGTCTATTTTTGTTTTCCTTCGGACAGTTGGAAGAGATACAGGACACAGTAAGTCTGGCACCGGTAAAATACCGAAAAACCGTGGGAACAGATCACTTGAGATCTCAGACAATCTTTCAGCGCCGTGCAGAAACATGGACAAACTGGTTTCTAAAAGACACAAGTAATCGTATTTATGACCTGATCGAGGATTCCAAAGCTCAGTATATCATACTGATGGGACCGACCGAAATTACATCCGAGCTTTTCCGCTTACTTCCCAAGGCACTCCAGGAAAAAGTGGTAGCCAGACTCAGAATGTCAATAAAGGCAAAACCAGAAGAAGTGCTGGAAGTGATCTTACCTGTAGTGGAAGAAAGAGAACGGGCAACAGAATTAAGAATTGTAACAGATCTTATTACCACAGCAAGCAAGATGAGCACAACTTCAGATAAAGCTGTAATTGGCATTAACCCCACTCTTGATGTGATAAATCAGGGACGAGCATATCTCTTAGTCTATCCATCGGGAACACAAATTAAAGGCTATTTCTGCCCCAAATGTGAAGTGCTTCTTGACCATCCACCAGAAGGCGGTAAGTGTCCATATTGCTTGACATCTCTTGAAACAGTTGATGATCTAATATGGCTTGCATCCGAGAAAGTGCTTGCATCGGGAGGTAAAATCGAGGAGGTGAAGTCAGAAGACGCCAGCAAACAACTCCTCGCTCACGGCATTATCGGAGCATTTCTGAGATAGCAGAAGTTATGGCTCGTTTTATTCCATCTTACAGGAGTTTTAGCCTATGCCGTACATGTATCTAGAAGACAAAGCCACAGCCGATGTTGCTTTCAAGGCATGGGGAAAAACTCTGGATGAATTGTTTACTTCATGCGCCAACGCTTTGCTTGGTATCATGGTTGCGCACCCTGAAAATATCGGCCCTGCAGAAGAAAGAACCGTTGAGTTTCAGGTCGAAACGCTCGACTTTCTCCTTCACCAGTTTCTCCAGGAAATTATTTACTTCAAAGATGCTCAACGACTCTTCCTAAAAGTTAAGGATATCCTCATAGAACCACCAGAAAATGAGGGAAAATCCTGGCGACTTAGAGCAACACTTGTTGGAGAACCTATAGAACTTCATGAGGACGAGCTGCTCGCTGATATAAAAGGCATAACCTTCCATGATTTTTCCCTGGAAAACAAAGAAAACCAGTGGGAAGCAACAATCACGGTTGATGTGTAATGGCTATATTCCACTATGTGGGGGCAATCCCGCGAGGTGGGATCTCGCGGGATCACCCCCACAGACTATACTTGCTTTTCTCTTTCATCCAACCTTTTCTGCAACAAATCCTCCGGGCGAAATCCCCTTAAACGAGCTAGCTGGCAAAAATCAATAAGAAGATCGGCAAAAAACTGCGGGAAATTTTTATTTTTTTCAGGACCAGAGTCTATCGCCTCCAATTTCTTCTTAATAGCGCTGATTATGTCTTCCTCTTGCTCGGCTACTTCGGGATAAATAGCTTTTCTGGAAAGCATACGGTAAGTTCTCACGAGAGCCGGCAGTGTCTTCGGAATTTTTGTAGAATTTCCATGCTTTTCCTCTCGCTTGATCTTTTCCCAATTATCCTTGACCTCCTCGGCAGAGGCCACTTGTAGATTTCCAAAAACATGAGGATGGCGGCGTATCATCTTTGCTTCGGCTCGACTGCACACGTCTTCGAGTTTAAAAAGCCCGGATTCTTCATAAAGATGCACCATAAACAGCACCATAAACAGCAGATCCCCTAGTTCTTCCATTATTTCTTCTGGTTCTCCAGAACGAATAGCAGCATCAGCCTCATGAGCCTCCTCTACAATGTAGGTCTTAACGGATTCTGGAGTCTGCTTACGATCCCAGGGGCATCCGTTTTCCCCTCGAAGTCTATCGATAATAGCCCACAGTCTTTCAACACATTCAGCTTTAGTCGCCATAACTTGCTCCTCAATTAGTGCGATTTTTGGTCTGACTGTCCCAGTATTTCTTGAGAGCATCACGACGCTTGGAAAGTTCATCGCCAAGGTGTTTCGACAAAAAGGCATATAAAGCCGATGAGGATTGGCTTACGTAAGGTGCCAGCACGGATTCTCTAAGAACATTGTGGGTTGATGGAAGAAAGAGCGTTAAGGCAGAAAAAATCATACCCTGAACGGCAATAGCGAGAACAAGCCCAATGAAGCCGCCAAGAAGGCGATCCAAAAACTTGAGTCTAACAGCCGCAAATAATCTGCTCAACCAGTGGCCAATTCCTCCAATTACAAACCAGGAAAGAAGAAAAAGCACAATGAAGGCAACAAGATCAGGCTTAGATAATGAAGGAACAAGTGACCGAACAATAAGCGACAACTGGGAATAAAAATGAATCGCCACAAAAAAACCACCGAAAAAGCCCAGAACGTTAAAGAGAATTACAATACCACCTCGCCATAGTCCTCTAACAACGCAAAGCACCAAGACGGTAAGAAAGATGTAATCCAGTGTATTAAGTCTATCCAAGGGAATTGCCATTGTGCACTCCGCCTGTTCTTTTGTTAGCTTTACCAGCCGTTCAAATGTGCTATAACCTACTGCTTGACTACAAGGCAATAGCGAACTCGAAGGATTGTAGGATTCACGGCTGTGCGTTCAATTTCAATGCTATCACCTGGCAAAACGGAAGCGATAAAATCTCAGGAGTCAATAAGATATGTTTGTGGTGGAGAAGTTCATCGAAGATTTTCGATCGAGGCAAGCAATTATTTACGAAGATGACGGTATCATTGCGGTTTCAAAACCGTGCGGAATAGCGTCCATCCCGGAAAGGCATCCAACGGGAAACGATCTTTTATCAATTCTATCCCGAGAAATGGCCAAAAAACTTTACGTGGTTCACAGGCTTGATAAAGATGTGAGCGGCGTAATCGTTTTTGCAAAAAATCCGGAAACTCACAGAGAGCTCAATAAACTCTTTGAATCCAGGTTGGTTGAAAAGACTTATGTGGCTTTAGTTTATGGCCATGTGCTGGATCGAGAAGGTTACATTAAAGCGCCACTAAGGCGATTTGGTTCAGGAAGAGTGGGAGTTGACCATAAAAGAGGCAAGGAAAGCCTGACATATTACCGAGTTCTTAAACGGTACAAAGCTTGCACACTACTTTCAGTTTTACCCAAAACCGGCCGAAGTCATCAGATAAGAGCCCACCTATACCACATTGGACATCCCATAATGGGAGACCCTCTTTACGGCAAAACAAAGTCAATTCAACAGAACACAAAAACTGACAACGAAACAGAAGTAATGCCTGATATCCCAAGACTCATGCTTCACGCACTATCTCTAAAATTTACTATAAGCGGCTCTTGTCGATATTTTTTTAAGTCTTCCCTGCCTGACGATTTTCGGTGTATATTGAAAAAAATTAAATGATGGGCAATTTGCAGGTAGATGGACTTTTCAGCGATGGGGGAAAATTATGGAGAAAGACCTAAAAAGATGGGGGCTTGTGTTGACATGCGTAGCACTCTTTTCTTTGTCTTCCTCATGCTATTTTCATGGTAAGACTTTTTATGGCGGTCCATATCCAAAAGCTTACGTGTCGATTTTAACCAACATTAAACCCTTTGATTATCCATGGCACAATCCACCGTCGGACACAACAGGGGTCCACATTATCGCTGTTGATGGGCGGGAAGTTCCAAGTTATGCCAAGGGTGGTCCTATCATGCAGGAAATTGAAGTAATGCCAGGAAAGCACCGCGTAGAGTTGAGTCTTTGGCGAAGTGCAGGATACAAAGGTGATATTACTTCCCACGATACGGCTACTATAGAAATTGAAACAAAACCTGATAGAACCTATCTTGTGGATGCAAGAATAGATTCAGTCTTCAATCGCTGGTACCCCGTGGTGGTTGATATGAAAGAAGCCGGGCTCAAAGCCAGATCATTCATAGGGGCAAATGAATAGGAGCATCTTAGGCAATCGAGTCCTTCTAGTCTCAATAGGTTCCATATTCATAATCCTTGTTGGAACCGTGGGGTATATGCTCATAGAAAACTACACCTTTCTCGAAGGGTTCTACATGACTCTTATTACTCTTACAACCATAGGTTTTGGAGAAGTAAGACCTCTTAGCGAAAAAGGCAGGCTCTTCACGATTTTCTTGATCTTGGTTGGAATAGCCTTCGTCGCATCACAATTAGCCGCTCTTGGAAATTACATCGCCGATGGTCAATTTCTCCAAATGTATCGGAGGCGAAAAATGAAGAAAAGACTTTCTCAGGTGAGCGATCACTATATAATTTGCGGCTATGGCCAGATGGGCAAGATCGTAGCATCCGAACTTCTAAAACATAATATACCAGTTGTGGTGATAGAAAAATCCGAAGAAGAGGCCGTAAGACTTGAAGAGCTAGGCATTCCATATCTGCAAGGCGACGCAACGGAGGAAGAAATTCTTATCGCAGCCGGGATTCATAGAGCTAAAGGTCTGGTGGCTCTGGTTAGTAAAGATACCGATAATGTTTTTATTGTGCTCACAGCACGAGATCTCAACAAGGATCTTCTTATATGCGCCAGAGCTAACACTTCTGGAGTAGAAAAACGACTCAAAAAAGCCGGAGCAGATCGTGTTGTATCTCCCTACGCAAGTGGTGCTATCAGAATCGCTCACAACATCATCCGACCAACTGTAACCGACTTTCTGGAACTGGCTCTTTCTGGTGAAGGCATGGAACTTGGCATGGAAGAAATAAAACTTGTTGAGGGAGCGCCCATCATTGGAAAAAACCTGATAGATTCCAACATAAGAAGCTCCTACAATCTGATCATTGTAGCAATAAAAAAAGTGGACGGTTCAATGATCTATAATCCTGCTCCATCAGAAATCCTTCATCAAGGAGACATTCTTATCGCCATCGGTCCCAAGGCCAATCTTAACCAATTCGTTACAGATATTTCTTCTCACACTGGCCCAAATTCAAAAATCTGCTCATGTGCACATTCAAAAGCCGAATAATACTAGTCTCTACGTGCTCTTAAGATCCCCAACTTGTCCAACTCGTTTAAATAATCAATGAGATTTTGCATATCCTTGGGTGGCGGTGCTGAAAAAGAAAGACGTTCTCCCGATTCTGGATGATCAAAGGAAATAGAAGTAGCATGCAACATCTGATGATCAATGTTCATCACGATCTTCCTGATCGCTTCATGCCGTAAATTCTTGCAGCGGGTTTTATGATTGCCGTAAAGTTCATCTCCGACAACAGGGTGATGAATATGACTGAAATGAACCCGAATCTGATGAGTTCTTCCCGTAACGGGTCTAGCTTCAACTAAGGAAAATATTCCCCAATCTCTTAGGATTTTCCAGCGAGTCACAGCCTCACGCCCTTTTGTTTTCGATACAGCCATTTTTTTCCTGTTAACAGGATGTCGGTCTATAAGGGTAACAATTGGCGATAATTCTGCTGGAGGCACTCCCCAGAGAACGGCAAGATAGATTTTTTCAACCGTATGATTTTTAAACTGATCAATTAGATTGAAATAGGCCTTATCTGTTTTTGCCACCACCATAACCCCGGATGTTCCCTGATCAAGCCTATGAACGATACCTGGACGAAGCGGGGCACCAACAGAAGCTAATGATCCACAATGGTGGAGAAGGCCATGGACGAGGGTATAATCAACCTGCCCTGCACCCGGATGAACAACAAGTCCAGGGGGTTTGTTAATTACGATAACCCATTCATCTTCGTAAAGAATGTCAAGAGGGATATCAATGGGTTCAATTACTAATTCAGTCGAAGGTGACAGACGAGCAAGTTCACACCGCACCACATCTCCAATCCGGAGATGATAGCTCGCTTTTTGGGGTCGATCATTTACCGTAACATACCCAGCCTGGATAAGCTTTTGAATTCCGCTTCTGGAATACCCTTCCAGCTCATTTGATAGGAAGACGTCCAACCGCTGCCCAGCTCCAACATGTTCATCTATAACGAAAACCCGTGTAAACAGGTCATCTCTAGTGTTGACGTCCATCATCTGGTGTCTTAAGAGCCGTAAAGATCATTCGACCCACAGGAGTTTGAAGAACGCTCGTTACAGAAACTTCCACTTCCTTTCCCAGATATTTACTCGCATTCTCAACCACCACCATAGTACCATCTTCAAGGTAAGCTATACCCTGCCCCTGCTCTCTTCCTTCCCGAAGAATCTGCAGTTTCAGCACTTCTCCCGGCAAAACAGCAGGTCTCATAGCGTGAGCAAGTCTATGCATGTTCAACACCTGAATGCCGTTAACTTCTGCAACCTTTGCCAGATTGGCATCATTTGTAAGAATCTTAGCTTGAAGCCTCAGAGCAAGGTTAACAAGCTTGGCATCCACGTCGGTGCCTTCTTTGACCGAATGGCGATCAATCCGCACTTCAACTTGCTTACTTTCCTGAAGACGCTTCAGAATATCCAGACCACGCCGCCCCTTTGCCCTCCTGAGTTGATCCTGACTGTCGGCAATATGCTGAAGTTCCTGGAGCACGAAATCAGGGACCACAAGAGGCCCTTCCAAAAAACCAGCCTCGACCACATCCAGGACACGTCCATCAATAATGACACTGGTATCAAGAATCTTGGGCACACTTCCACTGGCTTTAACGAATCCACCTTTGCTGAACCAAGGCAAACTCGGAGTAAGCTCAGCAAATTTGATACTACCCAAAACCGTTCCTATGTAACCAAAGAGACAACAGAGTATGACATAAATGCTAACCTGAACGGTTGGATTATGAAGGCTTGTAAAACTTCCACCTATAAGCCTGGCGATAAAAAGCCCGATTATGAGACCTAAAGTTCCACCAAGGATCCTCTTAAGAGGAAGTTTCCTGATAACGTTCTCAAGAGCGATAACGATCGAAGCAATAATCCCAGCGATGAAAGATCCTGCAAAAGGAGCCCATGAGTACGCATTAAAATAATCGATTTGTGCTGTAATAAAATATCCCCCGATGCCACAAACTACGACTATAAAGGCTTTAAGCACTGTCCAAATCCACGCTGTCTTCATCCAGCCTCCTACTTAGCGAAGTTCCGGTGGTTTACATTGTTACCTTCCACTTTACTATTTCGAATAATTGTCATTCATTGACTGATAGATCATCTCTTCAACTTCGGCTTCAGAAATTCCGGTAACCAGGGAAATTTCCTTCACCATAAGCGACCTTGCCATTTCGAGCATCTTCTTCTCTCCAAAAGAAAGGTTTTTTGCCGTCTGAATCAGGTAAAGATTTCTGAAGACTTCTGCCAGTTCATAAATAGAGCCTGATTTGATCTTATCCTTATACTCCCGATAGCGCTTGTTCCAGCTCGCAGATACAACTGATGAAATTTCCCGCTTTTTGAGAACTTCAAAAATCTGAGGTATTTCATCACGATCTATCAGCGGTCTAACACCCACGTGTTTAGCGTTGGTAACAGGAAGAAGGATTTTCATATCATTTTCGATGATCCGAACCACCAAAAAAAGCCGTTCTTCTCCGTCAACCAACTTAACCTGAACATCTTCAATCCGGCCAATACCGTGAGCCGGATAAACAACTAGCTCTCCCTTTTTGAACATAACATCCTACCCCTTTATCTTTCCAGGTTTTAAATTATAACACAACATTCTGGTCAGGAAAACATTCAAAGTAGGGGCGGGTTATGAACCCGCTCCCACAGAATTCCCCTATAACAACGAACAAATCCAATCCGACGTGAAAAAGATTTTTCCAAACTGTAAAAATATCGGACACCTCAATTAACGTTCACGGCTTTTTGTCCTTGTTAAAAATGGAATAACCTTACGGTTTTCCTTAACGATATCCACATACATTCAGTATGGCACCACTTTTGCTTCCAAGCATTATGGACAGTGGAATGAAAAAGGAGATGTCAGGGTGGGGAAAAAGCTCCTAGTGTTGGACAGAAATCGAAATGTTAGAGCTCTACTGCAGAGAGAGTTTCTCCGGGAGGGATATGAAGTGGTGCTCGCCAGGAACTGTGCTGAACTAAAAGAACATCTTAAAACCGGCTCAAGCTACGATCTCCTTATTCTTGATCCCGATTATTTCGAAACCAATCCTGCTCAGATGCTTTCCTGGATAGGCACAATCGGTATCCCTGTGGTGTTCCATTCATGTCTTCCCGAGTCGTGGATTGAGGAATCCCTTAACGCTGGTCTGGCCAAGGATTGTCGAACCGTTGTGGTCGTTGAAAAAGAAAACGTGGAAGAACTTAAAAGGGTTGTAAAAAAGATAATATCCTTTTCAGAACGTGAAAAAAGCGTAGTTCAGCAAAAAGCAGAAAAGGGAGAAGCTCAATGAATCTATCGCTTGGAGCCACTAAAACCACGCACTCACCCCGGCACTACTATTACAAAAGGAGTCACAACGCCATGGAAGAAAGCAAATGCAAAGTGCTTCTGGTAGATGATGAAGAAGAATTCTTGAAGACATTGATAAAGCGTCTTAGAAAGCGCAATTTCTTAGTAGACGCAGTTCCAAGCGGAGAGGAAGCTCTCGCATACATTAAGTCTAATCCTGTTGATGTGGTTGTGCTCGATGTGCGTATGCCTGGCATGGACGGAATCCAGACTCTCAATGCCATTAAGGCAACTCACCCACTAATTGAAGTCATTATGCTCACAGGACACGCTAACGTTGAAGTTGCCGTGAGAGGAATGGACCTTGGAGCCTTCGATTATCTCATGAAGCCGATGGATATTGATGATCTTGTTTACAAAATTGAAGACGCCTACAAGCGAAAAAAACTTAAAGAAAAGCTCGAAACTGAGGAAAAATAACCCATGATTGGCGAATTCTATCATACTGCAAATAACGATATTGCCAATAAGTCAGAACCTCCCGGGAATGAAACTCTTACACCCCGTGCTATCTCCTTCTGGAAATCTTCCTTGTCAATGCTAGCCCACTACCCCCCGATAGGGGCGACTTACACGTCGCCCCTACAAAATGACTTAAGAACTGATTCCATGGCGAAATTAAAAACGTCTCTTCGCTTAGAACCATCATTCGTCGGAAAAAAGAGGTCTCTATGAGACCACTTGTTGTGAAAGTGTTGTCAATCACACAATAGAAGGAGGTAAAGTTTATGAAAGTATTACGAACGGTAACGATGTTTTTGTCCGAAGCATCAAAGGCTCAAGCCAAATGGGAACTTGATGTATCCAGAACCATTTTTAGCAGTAAAAAGAGACTTTTCATTCTATTCCTTCTCTTGCTCCCTGCTATTCTCTTTTCTGTAGCTATTGCTGCCGATGCCCTGCCAACTATTATCGGCGGAAAGGAAGCCTATGGCCCTGCCTTTTATAGCCCAAAGGTTTTCATCGTTTCAATAATCGTGGGGCTTTGTGCTGGTCTCATTACCGGATGTATAGGAGCTGGTGGTGGCTTCATTATAGCGCCAGCTCTTATGACTGTTGGTGTTAAAGGTATCCTTGCCGTCGGGACGGACCTTTTCCATATCTTCGCCAAAGCTATAATGGGAACTGCCGTACACAAAAAACTGGGAAACGTTTCCGTAGGGCTGGCTATTGCTTTCCTGGTAGGATCGGTCATAGGAGCCACAGCAGGTGGCTTGCTAAACCGCACGCTTTATGACATAAACCCGGTGCTAAGCGACGCCTTTATAAGCATGGTGTATACCGTGCTTCTTGGATTTCTCGGAATCTACAGCCTGATAGACTTTCTGAAGTTACGAAAGGCTCCAGGAGAGGTGGGAGCTCACCACGGAGAAAGTCCTAAGGGTGCAGTGGCAACGTCTGGAAAAGTTGGCCTACCCGCAAAACTTCAGGCATCCAAAATACCACCACTCATTCGGTTTGACGAAGATCTAGTGCCTGGAGGGAAAACCATCCCGGCTTTATACGTTGCTCTAGCCGGCCTTGTGGTGGGACTTGCAGCGGCTATTATGGGCGTCGGTGGGGGCTTCCTCACATTCCCGATATTCGTGTACGTCCTTGGAGTGTCCTCTTTCACCACCGTAGGAACCGACATTCTTCAAATCATTTTCACTGCAGGGTACGCTTCCATAACTCAGTATGCCATTTACGGCTTCGTTTTCTATACTCTCGCTATGGGTATGCTCCTCGGGTCTCTTATCGGAATTCAAATTGGCGCTCTAACAACTAAAGTGGTTAAAGGAATTTACATCCGTGGCTTCTACGCAGTCTCCATTCTGGCAGGATTTCTGAATCGAGGATTTTCAATACCCGGAAAGCTTAACAGCCTCAAGATAGTATCCATACCCAAGTCTACTCTGGCCGTCATTGATACTCTTGGAACCTGGATCTTCTTCGCAATTATCGGCTTTTTTGCTTTGTGGGTGATGAGTAAGTTCTTCACCAATATTCCTTCGCTGAGAGAGGAGGTATAAACCATGGTTCGCCATCCTAAATACTTTGTTTTGGGGGTTATTTTGACCATTGGATTCTTTGTGGTGCTTTGGGTGATTTTCAGTCCATTCTTTGGAGGAAAAAACGGACTCCAAGCTGCCGATGATCTCTTTAACTCAATATCTAAAGGATCGGCATACTACATGAAGGACATAGCAGAAAAGGCTAAATCCTTAAAAGGTCAGGAAATGTCCCTCAGTGTAAAACTTCCGTCCGAGCAGCTTGCTCAAAACGTTGAAAAGATTCTAACCTCTCGAAACTTCACCGTTACCAGATCTAAGGAACAGATCAAGGTTTCCGGCGATGTTGGAGCTCTGCTCTTATACGCCATCGAAGACTCTGAATCAATGTATCACAATAAAGGCGAAGCATTGAAAGCTCTTTATGGAATTCCCGAAAAAGAAGCTATGTTTGCCTGGTGGAATTTCCTGAAAGGTGCTCAAAAGGCTCTTATGGAACAGAAGCAATTTGCTCAAGCAAAGGTTATGAACGACGTCATTACAAAAGCGGTCGAAGTGGGATATAACTTTTACGGCATCACTGCAAAGAGCATCAAGGAAAAGGCCGGTATCGCCGCATTTGCTCTTATTTTCTACGTGATTTATACATTGTGGTGGGGATATGCTATATACTTCCTGTTTGAAGGACTGGGGCTTGAAATGAAAGCTTCCAAGAAAAAGGAAGTGTAATCCCGGCGTGTAGAAGTACTACACCTTATAATCTGGCAAAGCCGCCTGTCTTCTATCGCCTTACCCTAACAATGGGAACGGTAAAAGGCAGGCGGTTTTTTATGTGCTTAGCCCAAAGCGGTACGCTTCTACCACCTTTCCAGCAATAAAAATACCTCATCAGTCCAAGAAGATATCCTTAAGTAACTGTTATGTCTTAACTCTTAGCAATTTGATTTTTCGTTTTGGTGGTCTACTAATCGAAGTGCAACTGGGTAAAATATAAGAGCAGGTTTTAATCCTGCCAGCCCTTGTCAAGGCAGGGGCTATAATGGTTGCCACCTTCCTGCCTGTCATCCTGAGCAAAGCGAAGGATCTCCCTGGAGATTCCCCTAGCTATCGCTCGGGGCGGCGCCTGGTGTTCCCTCGCTTTGCTCGGGACGCCTCGGAATGACAGGAAGAAGGCACTTCGCCCCAGGTGGGGTCGGTGGTGGCGCCATGGTGTTATTATTTTAATGAGGGGAGAAAGATGAGCCTTTACGAACAGGAGACAGGAGTAAGTGTTGCGCAAAGTAGCCCCGTCACTGGCGGGATTGATAGTGCCGCACAATCGCCCGATTCTACAATACACTCTCATGCTGAATCCCGCCAGGGTGGGAGTATACCATCCTATCTTGAACCTATCCCCAAATCCTTAAACCTCTCCTCAAACGCTCTCGTTGTGCTCAAGAAACGCTACCTGGCTAAAAACGAAAAAGGTGAAATCATCGAAACACCAGAAGAGCTTTTTTGGCGTGTGGCACGCTCTATCGCAAAAGCCGATGCCCTTTATGGAAAATCCAAGAGCGAGATTGCCAAAACCGAGGCTAAATTTTACTCTCTGATGGCAAGAGGATATTTCCTCCCCAATTCGCCTACTCTTATGAATGCAGGACGTAGCCTTGGGCAACTTTCTGCTTGCTTTGTGCTTCCTGTTGAAGATTCCATGGACGGAATATTTAACGCTGTAAAATGTGCCGCACTTATTCACAAATCTGGTGGTGGAACGGGCTTCAGCTTTTCCAGGTTACGACCCAAAGGAGATATTGTTGGCTCGACATCTGGTGTGGCTTCTGGACCCGTATCATTCATGATGGTATTTGACACTGCTACAGAAGTCATCAAGCAAGGGGGGCGACGTCGTGGCGCCAACATGGGCATCCTCCGTGTGGATCATCCCGATATTGAAGAATTCATTACCTGCAAAGAGGATAACAATCGTCTCACCAACTTTAACATATCTGTGGCTATAACTGATGAGTTTATGGCAGCAGTGGAATCTGACAGTTTTTACAGCTTGATCAATCCCAGAACTGGAGAAAAGGTAAAGGAACTCAGAGCAAGAGAAATCTTCGACCGAATTGTAGAAGCTGCGTGGCGTAATGGAGAACCGGGCATTGTGTTTATAGATCGCATCAACAGATCAAATCCAACCCCACATCTAGGACAAATCGAGTCAACAAACCCCTGCGGTGAACAGCCGCTTCTGCCATACGAATCTTGTAATCTCGGATCCATAAATCTTGCAAAAATGTGCATACGTGTCGGTGATAAATGGCAAGTTGATTACGACAAATTGCGGGCTGTCGTTTGGGATGCGGTTCACTTTCTGGACAACGTTATTGATGTCAACAAATATCCCCTCCCTGAAATTGAACGCATGACACTTATGAACAGGAAGATAGGTTTGGGAGTAATGGGCTGGGCTGATATGCTCATTCAACTCGGTATTCCCTACGATTCTGAAGAAGCAGAAAAACTCGCTCTGGAAGTGATGGGCTTTATTCAGGTAGAATCTAAGAAAGCCTCGGCTTTTTTGGGCAAAGAGCGAGGCAATTTCCCGAGCTATAAAGGTTCTATATGGGATACCCCAGAAACTCCTTACATGCGTAATGCCACAACCACTACAATTGCCCCAACAGGCTCCATCTCCATTATTGCTGGATGTTCCAGCGGTATTGAGCCAATTTTCGCTGTAGCATTCGTAAGAAGAGTACTAGACGGGACAACTCTCCTGGAAGTAAACGAACATTTTGAACGTATTGCTAAAGAAAGAGGTTTCTACAGTGAAGAGCTTATGCGCAAAATTGCTGAAAGTGGAAGCATCAGAGATCTTCCAGAAGTGCCGGAAGATGTGAAGCGCCTATTTGTGACAGCTCACGATATATCACCAGAGTGGCACGTTCGTATTCAGGCAGCATTTCAGCGTTACGTAGATAATGCAGTATCAAAGACCATCAACTTCAGAAATTCGGCCACAGTAGAGGATGTCCGAAAGGCTTATCTTTTGGCTTATTCTCTGGGGTGTAAAGGTATTACTGTGTATAGAGACGGAAGCAGAGAACAGCAGGTGCTTAATGTTGCAGCCAAAGTTCTTGACAAAGGTTCTGCCGTAGAGGCTGAATCGTCACTCCGCGTACACGTCCCTCATACATGCGGTATTGAACCGCGTCCCAGACCGGAAGTCACTTATGGCGTCACGGTGAGAATCAACACAGGTTGCGGCAAGCTTTATGTTACGATCAACGAAGATGAATACGGCATCTGTGAAGTATTCGCTCAGATGGGTAAAGCTGGAGGATGCGCCTATTCACAGATAGAAGCCACAGGAAGGCTTATATCTCTTGCGTTGCGTTCTGGAGTAAAGGTCGAATCCATCATAAAGCAACTGATAGGTATTCGTTGCCCTTCTCCGGCGTGGCAAAATGGAAGCACGGTGTTGTCATGTTCAGATGCTATTGCTAGAGCACTTAGAGAGTACGTTGAAGGAAAGACCAGGCAAAAACTGGAAACTAAGGGAATTGCCACGCGTTCCGCATCCAGTATTTTTCAGGATAGCAATCCCGCGGAACGCGGGACGATTGATGACGATCTTTTCCGAACATACCGCACAGCAAGTGAGCAAATGGGGGCATGTCCTGAATGCGGTGGTGCCGTTGAACATGAAGGAGGATGTATTGTTTGCAGATCCTGTGGCTTCTCAAGATGCGATTAGGACAGGTGCGTATGGACGTGCGTCTTATACGGTGACGTCATGGCGCCATTAACGGCGGCCAAAATAAAACTTCAATTAAAACTTGCTCAGAAGGTGGTTATCTGCCCTCTGAGCAAGAAACATCAAAAGCCTTCTCAAAGTTCGAACATGCTTTCTCTGCTTGATCCTTCCCTTTCCCCATGGATAATTGCTGCAACAGACCTTGGAATACGAAAAGATTCATTTACTGCAGCCATAGCGGTATATGAACTAACTGTTTTACCCGACGGATCATCTCGACTGGTCCTGGTTGAAGAAGCCGTCCATAAAGGCGATACCAGAGCCATTCGTTTCCCCTACGTGCCAGGTTTTCTTTCTTTCAGAGAAATTCCGCCTCTTTTACAGGCTTTTAAAAAGCTTACCGTCTCGCCAGATGTGATCCTGTGCGACGGACAGGGCATAGCTCACCCAAGAAGGATTGGATTAGCAAGCCACCTTGGCGTTGTTCTAAAAAAACCATCTGTCGGTTGTGCAAAAAACAAACTGTGTGGCACTCACGCTACGTTACCAACCAGCAAAGGTTCGTGGGTTCCTCTAATTCACGAAGGACAAACGGTGGGAGCCGTTTATAGATCCAAAACGGGTGTGAAGCCGATTTATATTTCGCCAGGACATCTCACAGATCTTCCATCCAGTATAGCACTGGTTGAGCTATGCCTTGGAAAATACAGGATTCCAGAACCCCTTAGAAAAGCTCATGCTTTGACTAAAACTATGTAACCATCCCAGCCGCAGAAGCTGTGTCATAATTTCTAAAGTGCTTTATTTTGCCATTCTTGGCGCAGTGAAAAGCCTTATGTTTCAGGTATTTTCAAAACATACAAATTCTCATAAGCTTCAAAAAATCGAGTTGCAACAGTGCCTGGTGGGCAAGCTCCTTTTACTGTTTACTGTTCCGAACATTTCACATTTTCTCTTGACATTCAAAAAAAAGAAAAAAGGTAGCGTGGGGCAAATTTAAGGTGAGGTATAGGCCAAAAGTTGTTGTGTTACTTTTGGCAGGGGCATCAAGTGTTAACAGCTTCAAAAACACTGAAACTTCAGTTAAGAGGAGGAAGGGAAAATGATGAAGAAAGTCAGCGTATTTGGAGTAGTCCTGGCATTTATTATGGTCGTGGGGCTTGTCGGGCAGGTGGCTGCCGTGGATATTGCCATTCACGGCGATTTAAACAACCGGTTCAACTTTTATACCAACCAGTCCCAGATGTACAAAGGAGCTGAAACGGAGAAGAATTCACCGCTTCGACACGATGACAACAACGCCGTCTGGGGTGAGATCAAGTATCGGCTATGGGCCGAGCTGTCAACCGAAGACGGAAAAATCAAAGGCGTATATGCTATCGAACTAGGTGCTTTGCGTTTCGGACAATCCGACTATCCAAAGGGCGACGGTGCCATCTATTCAGGTGATGGCGTCAACATCGAAACCCGTTGGGCATACACCGATTTCCAGCTTCCCTTTGTTGACAGCAAAGCTCGGGTTCAGATTGGTTTGATCCCTTTTTGTGTCAACCATTACGTATGGGAAGAGACGGTTATGGGTGTACAGCTTATTGGTTCCGTCAGCGGCTTCGATTACAAGGTGGCCTGGGCTCGAGGGTTTTGAAGTCTACCCGACAGGCGAAGCCTTTGCGAACTACGATTTTATTTACCAGGGCGGTAGCATTGACCGGCCTGGAGACGAGGACGTAAGTGCTTACTTCCTGTGCATGCCGATCTGGGTGTCAATGTCGGGCAACGTTGTTTGACCTATACTACTTGGTATGCTTCCGGCGATGATAACCCGCATGATGGAACTAAGCACAATTTCATGTCCACTGATGTTGATATGAACGACAGCCTTTACAAGAACACGGAAGTGAAGCTCAATTTCGGTTACCTGTTCTCAGACGATGGAATGAATAATTTCGTCGGCGGACCCGACAAGGGTAAAGATGCACCAAACATTTATAGAACGACTATGTGGATTCGGTACATGTTCTGATGATCTCCTGGTCTGAATAAGGTTGATGGTGCAATCAAAATCGGGGCCCCTGTGCCCCGGTTTCTCTTTTTTCTACGAGAAGGCGTTGTCGAAAAGGGAGAAAGGAGTTTCTATGAAATTACCACGGCTTGTGATGGTGGTGATGTTGACGCTAGCAATTCCCTGGATAGGATGGGCGGACTCGTTACCAACCGCAGTGGAAAATGATTTCAAGCCTTTGAAAGCTATCGTGAAGTGCGGCGATTCGAAGGGCTAGCGGCGGTATTCATCGATGAGACCGGAACGGGTGAGCAGCTTTTTATGACACTTCGCGATAGCCTTAGCCAATTGCGCTGGATTGGATACCGCAAAACTTCCGGTGCTCATACTGTACCAGCCGATGCCGCACAACTCTCCTTTGTTTGGAATTCGCAGGGATTGAAAGTGTTGGGTCTCGATCAACAGCCCCTACGGGTTTATTCGGCAGCCGGATATCCCGGCGAGGTTCAACGCATGGCTCCGGCAAAGTCCGGTGTTCCCGCACCCGTTGGCACTGCAACGCCATCCAGCGTTCAGACGCCTGCGCAACCGCCAGCGGTTCCTTCTACAGCATCCGTTACCGCCGATTACAAAGACCTCGGTAAGTTGCCCGTTCGATCGCATATAGCCGTCTTTGCTCGCTATGAAAATCGCCTGCTACTGGCTTCAAGCGATGGTGGCAGTTGGCAAGTCCTTGATATAAGTACAACCCCGAAAGTGATCACCCGTAGCCCAGATTTGATCATGGGGCAGGTTGTCGGCCTGCATTGGTGGCAGCCGGAAGCTAAAGGTCCCTTGTACTTGGCAATCACAATGCAGAAGGATGAAAACGTTTCAGGTGACATTAATCCAGCCAAACGGTTGGAAACCACCTTGTATCGTTTGATCCAGGATCAGCCCCAAATCGTCCAATCCCAGATCGCCAATATGGTTGGTAGTTTCGATCTCGATGGAGATGGACGCCCCGAAACCCTACTTGGCCAGGATCTGGATCGGGATATCACTTTCGGCACTCGAATCTGGCAATACCGACCATCTGGAGATGGTGTGACATCAGCCAAGACCGAGATGTCCCTGCCGCTTGGATTTCCTGTTATAAGCGGAGCCGTATGCCGCCTGGGTGGAACAGAATGGCCGACCCTCATCTGGATCAAGAGCCGAACCCTGTATATTGCTCGCAAGGGGAAATCCCCATATGAAGTTTCGGGCAATATGGGGGGATCGCTGGCCTTGTTCGCTTATGACGTCAACCCCACCAATACGTCTAGCCGAATGTTTAGAACGGTTCCGGTCGAAGTTGCTCCTATCTGCGCGGACATCAATGGCGATGGCCAACTGGAGATAATTGCTACCGTATCCGATATCAGCATGCTGCAATTGCCTGGGCTGATGCCGAACATCAAGAAGAGCTGGCTGGTGAGTGTATCCTATACTGGTTCGAAATTTCGTCACCAGAAGATCGGACCCGAGATCGACGATGCCATCATCTGCGGCCTGACCTGGGATCAAAACCGCCTGTTGCTGGTTGTGACGTATAAAGACGAAGAAAGCGGTAGCCATCTACTGATGTTGGAACCCACAAAATGACGGGCTAAACGTTATGGATTCTTTATACAAGATTTCTGGTTTGATAGCCTGATGATGTAGTTTGTGACCTGACAGGAAAAGTCGCCGAATATCTTGTCGCGCGTAAGTTGTTCTGATGTTTGGTGGAACAGACCATGATAATTTCTTCGTTGTTATACTGACCAATACTTGAGAAAGACTGCAAAGGGGTACTCACATTAAGTGGATACCCCCTTTTTTATCACTGCAGTCATCCATGCACCTAGAATGGTATTTTGATCTGCTGATATTCCCACAGATATTTAGACCATTTTTTAATTTTAACGCAATCAGCAACACGGAAATAGTCTGTGTAGGGGGTCTCCCGCCGTAGGCGGCACGGGATGCCTATCCAAAATCAGATCTAGAGACGGAAAAAGCTATCTATTGGCAAGATTCACATGAGACATGTAAGCGTCGCAAAGCTCTCGTGACAACGCTGGATTGGACATCCTTTTGGGTATATAAAGCGGAATTTAAAGATGGACTGTTTTCATCTACGGGGTAGAGAAGGTACACATGCAGAAACATCCAATCCATATTAGCGACTTGTTTTAATATAAGAGATGTGCTAACTCTTTTTGGTGGTTCTTGGTAAAGGAGAAAATGGAGTAATTTAGGGCTGGCTTGAGATAGAAAGAAGAGCTTTAATTTGAGAAGAAAAGAACCTTAGAAACCTTGGGAAGGAGGCTTCTAAATGGCAAAAAAGATTTTAGTAGCGATATGTGTAATTGTCTTCGCCTGGATTCTAGAGGGAAACTGTTCCTGGCCTTTTGCTGGTGGATCACAGGCTCCATCTTCTTTTGCAGATCTTGCCGAGAAAGTAAGAAAATCCGTTGTTAACATATCCACCACTCAAGTAATAAAAGATCATCCTCTTCAGCCGTTTTTTGGTCCCGACTCGCCATTTAAAGACTTTTTCGGGGATGAATTCTTCAAGCGCTTTTTCGGTGACATGCCAAAACAGACATTTAAAACCCATTCTCTCGGTTCAGGCTTTGTCATAAGCTCTGAAGGCTACATTTTAACTAACAATCACGTTGTGGAAAAAGCTCAAGAAATAAAAATAAAGCTGGAAAGCGGCAAGGAATACGAAGCGAGCGTTGTGGGTAGAGATCCAAAAACTGACCTTGCTCTCCTTCAGGTAAAGCCCGACAAAGATTTTCCAGAACCGGCTATTCTAGGTGATTCAAATACTATCCGCGTAGGGGATTGGGTCATTGCTGTAGGGAACCCCTTTGGTCTGGGACATACAGTAACTGCTGGTATTATTAGTGCCAAAGGCCGCATAATTGGAGCAGGGCCCTACGACGATTTTATACAGACTGATGCGGCCATTAATCCCGGAAATAGTGGCGGACCGCTTTTCAACATGAAGGGGGAAGTAATCGGCATCAATACAGCTATTGTTGCTCGAGGTCAAGGAATCGGTTTTGCTATACCCATTAATATGGCTAAGGATCTTCTCCCGCAGCTCAAAAAGGGCAAAGTCATTCGAGGCTGGATAGGTGTGATGATACAAGATGTCACACCCGAAATTGCCAAATCATTTGGGTTGGAAACGCCAAAGGGAGCGCTTGTAGCCGATGTAATACCCAATGGTCCGGCGGATAAAGCAGGTATTCAGAGAGGTGATATAATAGTCAAATACAATGGCACTGAAGTAGAAGATTATCATGCCTTTTCAAGGATGGTAGCAGCCACTCAGCCGGGCACAAAGGTAAAAATTGAATTGATAAGAGACAAACAGCACAAAACCGTTGAAGTCACAATAGGCACAATGCCTGAAGAAGGTGAAAAGCTCTCCGAAAGGGAAAAACCATTAGGGGACAAAGTAAAAGGATGGGGCATTTACGTACAAAATCTAACCCCGGAAATTGCCAGACAATTCGGCTGGAGCGAATCGGAAACAGGTGTTGTGGTCACAAATATTGAAGAAGGAAGCCCGGCAGAAGAATCCAAGTTAAAACCGGGCGATCTCATAAAGGAAATAAACCGCCGTAAGATCCAGAATGTGCGCGATTTTAAACAGGCAATCGATAGTGCGAAAAAAACAGAAAGTCTTCTCTTGCTAGTCAAAAGAGGAGATCATACTTTTTATGTAGTGTTACCACCTCTTGAACAACAAAAATAAAGCGATTAAAGGGAGGGTAGAACTATGAAAAAACCCATCAGTCCTAGTGTTACATCGAGGGTTGCATTTTTAGTATCTATCGGGCTCCTGCTTTGGGCTCTTTCAACGGTAGAGGCGAGGGATTTTAAAGGCGTAAATTTTCCCGATACAATTAAAATAGGAAATGAAACCTGCACACTTAATGGTATTGGCATAAGAAAGAAAATGATGATTGAAGGATACTATGCAGGTTTATATCTTAAGACCCCCACGAAAAATGCTCAGGAAGTTATATCATCTGATGCTCCAAAAGCCGTTTTAATTCATGTGGTGTATAAAGAAATACCTGCCGATAAATGGCAGGAAGGCTGGAAAGAAGGATTTGCTGTAACTGCACCGCAAGCACAAGGAGAATTGAAAAAACAGATTGACCAATTCATAGGTTTTTTTAATGAACCGATTAAAAAAGGTGAAGAGATACTCATAAGCTATGATCCAGCTAAGGGAACAGAGGTAATAATAAAAGGCAAATCAAAGGGTGTTTTACCCGGTAAGGAATTTATGCAAGCTCTGTGGAGTATATGGTTTGGACCGAAACCAGCCTCCGCAGAATTAAAGGCTGGGATGCTGGGTGAAGTAAAATGAACAAATATTACTTTATTGTAGATGTATCGCCGGAATTTATCAAAAGGGAAAAAGAAAAGGCCAGAGCCTTAAGGAAGACAAGATGGTGGCAACGCAAGATATCAAAGGGACAGTGCTACTATTGCGGTGCCACTGTCCCGCCGAACGAACTAACAATGGATCACATTGTTCCACTTATTAGAGGAGGACGATCAACAAAATCTAACATAGTGCCAGCTTGCAAAGATTGTAATAACAAGAAAAAATACTGGCTGCCTTGCGAATGGGAAGATTATCTCTCAAACATGACAAAAACCAAAAAGGTTCATGAGGATGGAACGGCAGAAAATAGATCAGATCAGTCATGAAAAATGCCGGGACTGCGATTATGCTGTGTACTGCTATACTAAACCGTCTTTGTGGGTTTTCAGGACGCAGGAAGAAATGGAAAGAAAAATAGCCTATATGGAACTATGTCCTATAAGAAAGAGTCTTCAGGAAGCCGACAGAGACATTAACAATATACCTAAAGAATCAACAGCTTAACAAAACGTGGGCGAGTGTTTCCGAGTGATACTCGCCCATGCGCCATGCTTTAATAATGTAGGCCCTAAATAAACATGTTAATCTGACAATTTATTGCGTGTTTCAAGTACTCTTCAGCCGTTTGAATGCTCACTCCGTCTATAAAATCACTTTCTTTAAGTTCCATCATATCTACTGTCATCTTACATGCAACAAATTTGACACCTTCAAGTTGAGCCATTTCAATCAATTCCTCAAGGGAAGGAATCCCTGCGGCATCCATTTTTTTCTTCATCATCTTAGTGGCCATAGACGCCATGCCGGGAATCGCTCCTATGAAACCAGGAGGAATAAATTTACACCTCTTAGCCCCACCCTTTCTGATTACGTTAAGCCCCATAAAAGTGAAGAAAATTGTAGCTTCCATTCCAAGTCGACGAGCATTGATCGCAAGAATAAACGGTGGAATCGCACCATCATAGGTGTCTCTAGCGCAAATAAAGGTGCAAGCTTTTTTCTCATTTTCTTCCATAATCACAACCTCTCTAAGGTGATATTTACTCCAGCGGCGCTTATTATCTTGAGTCAATTTTGTATGTCAAGATGTTATTTTCTTTTTGAAAATTGATGGAAAATGTTTTATGTTCAAATTGTTAATAAGTGACTATAATAAACTACGAGGGAGGAGAAATACCATGGAAAACACAGAAATGGTAACCAAGGTTCTATACGAGTTTAAGATTACCACCAGTTCAAAAGATCTAAACTCGATTAACGCTTTTATAGGCGAGATTTTACAAAAGGCTACCAGACTTGGAGTCGACAGCGTAAGTATCAGCATAAACACATTAAAAGGCACTATAATCAGAAAAGGAGCAGAATCCGAAACTAAAGTATCCGAAGAGGCTGAACTCCGGGTACCTAGGAAAAGAGGCAGAAAAGAAAGAGTTCGAGTGGCGGATGGCACCAATCAAATGAAAGAGGCAATTCAAAAATTCTCGGAAGAAAAGCGAAGATTCCACAGAAGAGATCTAATGAAGCTACTTAAAGAGCAATTCAAAGACGTGTATAAGGAAACAACTATCACTCAGAAGGCTGACATGATTATTAAAGACCTTATTAAAGCCGGGTTTCTTAGGAAAAACGCAAGAGGCATTTTTGAAATGGTCACACCTGCGGAAGTAACCGGGAGCTAAAATTTTCGCATGGATACTGCTATTACATTAGCAGAAAAAATAGGAAATGTATTAAAAGCTAAAGGTTGGAAGCTCTGCATCGCAGAATCATGCACAGGGGGATTACTGGGAGGATTTATCACTTCTATTCCAGGAGCATCTGAATATTTTGATCGAGGTTTCATTACCTACAGCAATGAAGCTAAAACTGAATTGCTAGATGTCCCGCCTGAAGATATTGCCACCTTCGGCGCCGTAAGCGACGTGGTAGCAAAAAAAATGGCCGAAGGAGCTCTTAAGAGATCCCAAGCACACGTGAGTGTTAGTATTACAGGAATAGCCGGTCCCACGGGAGGCACCCCTCATAAACCCGTGGGCACTGTCTATATAGCCTGCGCAACTCCAAAAGGCACTCGAGTCGAACATTTCAAATTTGAAGGCGGTCGTGAAGAAATCCGCCGAAAATCGGTAGAAGCAGCATTGGTGCTACTATGGGAAGAAACTCAAACATGATCCGAACCTTTATAGCCATCGACCTTCCAGAAACTGTCAAGAAAGACCTGGAAACCTTGCAGCGCTCTCTAATGACTTCAACCAAGGGAATACGATGGGTGGATCCAAAAGGGGTTCACCTCACTCTGAAGTTCCTTGGTGATGTAGAATTAGATCGGATATCGGAAATTGAATCGGTTATTGCTGACATTTCTAAACAGCATAAACCGTTTAAACTTATTCCTAATGGCTGTGGAGTTTTCCCTTCGTGGAAAGCCATAAGAGTTGTGTGGGTAGGTCTGGAAGGCGACCTGGAACTACTGAAAACTCTTTATACAACACTTGAAGAAAACCTCGAACGGATCGGATTTCCTAGAGAAGAACGGCAATTTACTCCTCACTTAACAATCGGAAGAACCAAAAGCATTTCTCGAGACGAAAAACTTGCTCAAACATTGGCAAAATTCATAACCTTCAGGTCATCCCCCTTTACGGTCGAGGAAATCGTTCTTTTCAAGAGCACCCTTACTCCTTCGGGAGCAATCTACCAAAGACTTTATGCCGCCAAGCTTTCAGTGGAAAATTCACAGTAATTTTCTATCGTAGACCTTTTTGCTGTTCTTGTCATAAAAGCGAAGGAATGATAGAGTGAAAAAGTCTTGTGCTACTCAAAAAACCAATATGGAGCCCAGGAGGCTGTAAAAAAGATGGCAGATGATCGCCAAAAAGTTATTGAAGCAGCTTTGTCGCAAATAGAAAAACAATACGGCAAAGGAACAATCATGCGCCTTGGTGAAAAGGCACATGATTTGAGCATTTCCGTTATCCCAACCGGATCGTTATCTCTCGACCTTGCCTTAGGAACCGGTGGAGTTCCCAGAGGCCGCATCGTGGAAATTTACGGGCCGGAATCTTCAGGAAAAACCACCTTGGCTCTTCACATCATAGCTGAAGCTCAAAAACAGGGTGGAGTCGCAGCCTTTATTGATGCCGAACATGCTCTCGATGTCAATTATGCCAAGCGACTTGGAGTAAACGTCGAGGATCTTCTCATAAGCCAACCCGACTATGGAGAACAAGCTCTTGAAATTGCCGAAGTCCTGGTAAGAAGCAACGCCATAGACGTCATTGTGATTGACTCGGTGGCAGCTCTTGTGCCTCAAGCAGAAATCGAAGGGGACATGGGAGACGCCCATGTTGGACTTCAAGCAAGACTCATGAGCCAAGCTCTAAGAAAACTTGTGGCATCAATCAGTCGCTCCAAAACCTGCGTGGTTTTCATAAACCAGATACGCCAAAAAATCGGTGTTACTTATGGTCCTTCCGAAACCACGACTGGAGGTAATGCCCTTAAGTTCTACGCTTCAATCCGCCTTGACATAAGGCGTGTGGGGAGCGTGAAGGAAGGTAATGAAGTTATCGGCAATAGAGTCCGAGTCAAAGTAGCCAAGAACAAACTTGCACCTCCATTCCGTGAAACGGAATTTGATATCCTCTTTCAGGAAGGCATATCAAGAGAAGCCGATGTGCTGGATCTTGCAGCCAATCTTGGTATTGTGACCAAATCTGGAGCCTGGTACTCATACGGTGAAACCAGACTAGGTCAGGGACGCGACAATGCTCGAAAATTCCTGAAAGAAAGAAAAGACATCCTTGAAGAAATCGAAGGAAAAATTCGATCTATAAGATCGCTTCCGTCAACTTTCACAATAATAGGCAGTGAAACAGCGGAAGTCATTGAGGCAGAATGAAATCAGAGTGATCAGAGGGAAAGGCATGAATAAGAAAGGAGCAAGACAAATCCGAGCAGAATTTTTGGAATTCTTCAGGGAGAGAGGACATACCATCGTAAAAAGTTCTTCGCTTATCCCAAAAGATGATCCATCTCTCCTTTTTACAAATGCCGGTATGGTGCAATTCAAAAGATGTTTTTTGGGAGAAGAAAAACGTCCCTATACTCGAGCCACTTCCAGTCAGAAGTGCATGAGAGCAGGTGGTAAACATAACGACCTTGAAAATGTCGGTTACACAGCCCGTCATCATACCTTCTTCGAAATGCTCGGAAATTTCTCATTCGGAGACTATTTCAAGAAAGAAGCCATAGAATTTGCCTGGCATTTTCTTACAGAGACTCTCGGGCTTCCTAAGGATAAGCTTTACGCTACGGTACATGAAGGTGATTCCTCCATGGGCATAGGCCCTGATGAAGAAGCTCGCAAGCTGTGGTCTCGTTACCTCCCTGAAGATCGTATCCTAGCCTTTCCCACAAAAGATAATTTCTGGATGATGGGTGATACAGGCCCATGCGGACCCTGTTCTGAAATCATCATAGATCAGGGAGAATCCTACGGCTGCGGAAAACCAGACTGCAAGCCCGGCTGCGACTGCGACCGTTATCTTGAGTTATGGAACCTCGTTTTTATGCAGTTCAACAGAAAACCAGACGGTTCTCTGGAACCGCTTCCTAAACCGAGCATAGACACAGGTATGGGTCTTGAACGAATAGCAGCCGTAGTGCAAGGAGTGCCATCCAACTACGATACCGACCTTTTTGCGCCAATAATGGCCAGAATTGGAGCAATAAGCGGCCACACCTACGGAGCCGATAAGCGGCATGATATATCCATAAAGGTCATCGCTGATCATGCTCGAGCCGCCACTTTTTTGATAAATGATGGTGTGCTCCCGTCCAATGAAGGACGTGGTTACGTGTTGCGTAGAGTAATACGCCGTGCTTTAAGACATGGGCGATTCCTGGGGCTTGATAGACCCTTCCTCTACGAGGTCGCTCCGGCTGTAGCAGAAGCTATGGCAGATGCCTATCCTGAGATCCTGGAAAATCTCTCTTACATACAGGAAGTCATTCTGCATGAAGAAAAAAGGTTCAGCGAGACTCTGGACTTTGGCCTAAGGCTTCTTCATCAGGAAATTGAGCGTCTTCAGGATACCGGAGAAAAAGAAATCCCTGGTGAACTTGTGTTTAAGCTTTATGACACCTACGGATTTCCAACTGACATAGTAACAGATATGGCAAAGCAGTTAAATCTGTCGGTGAATCTGGCTCGCTACGAAGAGCTTATGGCTCAACAACGAGAACAATCCAGAAAGTCCTGGAAAGGAAGCGGTGAACAACTCCCTGCTGAAGTTTATAGAGAATTCGTTGCTGAGCATGGGTCAACTATATTCCTTGGTTACGAAACAACCAAAGCCAAAAGCCGTATTATGGCTATTGTTTGCGATGGGCGAATGATCGAAGAAGCTTCTGCCGGAGAAAGTGTCGAAATTGTAACAAAGGAAACCCCATTTTATGGCGAGTCGGGAGGACAGGTTGGAGATACAGGAATCATAGAGGGGCCAAAGGGAACGGTTGAGATAAAAGATACGAAAAAGCTTCCGGGTGACTTGATTGTTCATGTCGGCCAAGTGCGAGAAGGGCAAGTAAAGGTGGGGGATGAGGTTACTCTTACAGTCAACGAAGATCTTCGTCGAGATACTGCTCGGCATCACACCGCAACTCACATTCTTCATGCAGTGTTAAGAAAAGTGCTTGGTGATCACGTGCGTCAGGCTGGATCTTTAGTTGCACCGGAAAGATTCAGATTTGATTTCACCCATTTCAAAGCTCTCACAGAAGAAGAACTTCAACTTATTGAGGATCTGGTAAACGAAGAAATTCAGCGGGATCGACCTGTTAGCGTTCAAGAAATGGCTTTTGATGATGCGGTTGCAGCAGGAGCTATTGCGCTTTTCGAAGAAAAGTATGGTGATCGAGTAAGGCTTGTAGAAATCGCCGAACTCAGCAAAGAACTCTGCGGTGGCACGCACATACATAGGACATCGGATATAGGCATGTTTTTTATCCTAGAAGAAACAAGCGTTGCTGCAGGAGTCCGGCGAATAGAAGCTGTTGCAGGAAGAAGAGCCATAGAGGCTGCTAGAAACTGGAGAAAGCTTTTGAAAGAAGCTGCAAACGTGCTGAAAACCAGACCAGAGGATGTCCCTGCTCGAATTGAGAAACTTCAGGAACAGCAAAAACTGCTAGAAAAAGAAATAGAGCGCTTAAAGCAAAGCCTTGTGGCGGCGAAATCTCAGGATATTCTGGATCAGCCACAACGTATAGGAAACATTACAGCTATCATTGCTGAAGTAGATGTGGAAGACCCAAAAAGGCTTCGTGAGATATACGACCGGTTTAAGGAAAAATATAGAGAAAAAAGTGTGCTCGTTCTGGGAAGCCGTCATGAAGGAAAGGCTTTGCTGCTGGTAGGAGTTACGGCTGATCTTACCAAGACATGCCACGCTGGCAATTTAATAAAGGAACTGTCAGAAATTGTTGGGGGACGAGGCGGAGGACGAGCCGATATGGCGCAGGCTGGAGGCACCCAGCCCGAAAAACTACCCGAGGCTCTCGAAAAGGCAAAAGCACTTATAGCCAGCCTGGCCTGAAAAATACCAGGAAAATAAAAGGGGCGGAAAAATCAAAATTTCGAAGAAACCGCCCCTTTCTTTTTTTACTTCAGAAGCTGAAGAATATTTTCGCGCAATATTCGAGCTTTTTCCGATTCGGAAATCGAAAGATCCATTATTTTCCTAAGTTCTCTTTTTGGATCCCCAAAAGGAAAATCCGAACCAAAAAGAAGCCTCTCCGTGCCGTAAGTTCTTACATAATCTTCAATAGCGAACCTGTCGGCGAGAGCCGTGTCGGCATAGACGTCTGGAAGATCCCATAACCCTTCACTTTTTATTCTGCTATAACCACCGTTCAGCAAACCAAGATGGGGTATAATAACCTTGACTCCCACAGCGCGTTCCCGGATAAAAGCCACAGTTTCGGCAAACTCTTCCTCCAGTATGACAGGCAGAGAACGTTTGCGGATTTCGTTAATCATTATTTCACAGGCGGGATCGCTATAATTGTATCTCGGCTCGTTGGAATGGCGATGCCACTTAATACCCTTAAAGCCTCTATCAAGTTCTTGCCAGGCGAAATCGTTCCATACGAAGAAAAAGGGATAAACGACGAAATCTTTTATCGATGAAGCAAGAAACAGAAGGTAATCGTGAGCCTGAGCTCTTATCTTGCGCCACTCAGGCGAATCAACAAAGGAAGGATCATACCTATCGTAAACTTCGCCGACCGGCGGGAAAACCACTGCGCCACCTATGGGCAACCCTTTACAGGCTGCCCGATAGGTTTCAATATCCTGAGGAGGAAATCTATCCTGAATGCCACAGTGAACGTGAGAATCTATTACCTGCACTTCTAGATGCCTTTTTTCTCAAACCATGCAAAAAGTCCCAGAGAAACCACCCACAGGGCAACAACTATAACCCATGGGGAAACACCAAGAACATCAGGCAAACCTATTTTACCAAAATCCTTCCATGCGAGAATAGTGGTTTTGAAGTAAGGATAAAGCTCGGCGTAGATAGCCGCTCCCGTTATCATGCCTATAACCGCAAAGATGGCGTGTAATCGTCCTTCAGCAACGGCGCCAACAGACGTGCCGGGGCAAAATCCCATAATTCCCCAGCCAATTCCGAAAAGTGCTCCACCAATCAGCACAGCGCCAACATTCATAGGTTTATGGCTCAGAGTTATAACGCCATTCTGAGCAAGCAAAGTAATACCCACCGACCCTACTATAATCGCCGACAGCATGAATTTAAGAATTGTCATGTCTTTGAAAAGCATTGCTCCTATTTGCTTATCAAACCTCAGCACCCTTCCCTTTTGAAGCAAAAAACCAAAGATTACGCCTGTAACCAACCCAAGCCAGTGTTCCGTCTGCATGGCTATTTCCTCCTGTAAATGATGTTGGCAACAATAACCCCGAACAGGAAAAACATTGTAAGCGCTACAAAAGCGCTTGCGGATAGCTGCATCATACCACTCAGTCCATGACCGCTCGGGCAACCATCAGCCATGCGAGCTCCGATCATCGCTATGATTCCACCAATGAAAGCCGCAACCGCTCGCTTGGCTACCGATGGACCAAAGTATTCAGCCCACGTTGGAGGAACATACTCCAGCTTAAAGCTCCTGTCCGTTAAAGATGATAAAAGTGCTCCCAGAAAAATGCCTATAATCAGCATAAATTGCCACTCGATCTTTACCTTTTCCTTGTTGAAATATTCGTTCGCTTTAACATGCTCCGGTGCAATAGTTTCTTCAATCAATCCTGCAGCTCTAACAAAGGTTGTTGATGCTCCAAGGTAGGTCGTTTTGCCAGTAAAATAAGTTGTTACAAAAGCCGATGCTATAGCCAGAAGGCCCACTAAAGCGCCAGCCAGATAGGGACTCCAGCCATTACGAAGATTAGTTCCCACGATACATCCCCCTCCTGTGTTGGTGAAAGTTTTAAACCACGACCAAAATTCCTAAAAAAACCGTTTTGCAAAAAGTTGGTAAACATTCTCGGAAACATAGTCAAGGCAAGAAGGGGGATGTTCGAAAAATCGCCGGCGTTGTCATTCCGAGGTGTCCTGAGCGAAGCGAAGGACTCCGAGGAATCTCATGAGGAGATCCCTCGCTTCGCTCGGGATGACAAAAAGGAGGGCCACGATGACAAAAAGGAGGGCTCAGAGTGACAGTCTTTTTTACTTGTCGTGCAACGAATGCGAGGCATCCCATAAGAAGGCTCCTCAATTCTTCGCCTAATATTTTCGAACACTCCCAGGCAAAAAGGAGATGCTCGAAAAAACCACGGCGGAGGGTTATAACTATGCTCAGGTAATAAGTAAGGGCGATCCTCATGAGAAGCGTAACGATCGCCCTTAAAATTAAATTCAGGATTATTTATGGGGTGAGTGAGCGGACTTGAACCGCCAACCCCTGGGGCCACAACCCAGTGCTCTAACCGTGTTGAGCCACACTCACCACCATGAAACCTAAACTGGCAGGCCAGGAGGGATTCGAACCCCC
>Ga0272449_1000524_pt1 | contig 45427 bp, 35 predicted proteins | sample YNPCB0241_FD_198679 | JGI IMG/M metagenome (GOLD analysis project Ga0272449, IMG submission 198679) | Hot spring sediment microbial communities from Yellowstone National Park, WY, United States - YNP-CB-024-1 | ecosystem: Environmental > Aquatic > Thermal springs > Hot (42-90C) > Sediment...
GATTTTTATAATCAAAATCATCTATTATCAACTGATCATATATTGAGTCAAAAAGAACATAGATATCATTTTTTTCTGCAATGTCTATAACATCTTTAATAAGTTCATTTGGCCAGATAAGACCAGTAGGATTGTTTGGTGAATTTATTAGAATAACCTTCGTATTTGATGATATGCATCTCTCAATATCTTCAATTGATGGTATAAGCCCTTGTGATGGCCTTACAACAACAGGATGAGCATAAGCCATAGAAACCATCTCAGTATAACTTACCCAGTAAGGTGCAATTATTACAACCTCATCACCAGGATCAAGAACGGATAATAGAAAATTATATATTGCCTGCTTTGCACCAGATGAAACAACAACATTATCAATATCAACCTTAACACCATAAATCTCATTTATATAATTTACAATCTCTTCTCTTAGTTTTTTTATACCTGCAGTTGGAGTATATCTTACTCTTTTGGTTTTAAGTTTTTCAACAACTTCTCTTATAGCACTTTCAGGTATATCAAACTCTGGTTCGCCACCACCTAAATGAATAATATCTTTCCCTTCTGACTTTAGTTTATTTGCAAGTTCATTTAATTTAAGTGTTGCTGATGGTCTTAGAGAAAGCACAAGCTTACTAAGTTTCATAAATGCCTCTAAAAAAATAAAAGGCGCGGGTCGGAATCGAACCGACGCATAGCGGTTTTGCAGACCGCGGCCTTACCACTTGGCTACCGCGCCACCAAAATTATTTTACATAAAAAACATTTAAACTTCAATAACACGTACTATACCATAATTTTTGTCTCATAATGCTTCTAAACCATTTTACATACATTATTATCTCCACTACTTGTAATTGAGAAAAAATCTGCTAAAATATTATTATAGACCTAAGCAAGTAAAGTTGGGAAAGTTAGTTTGTTAATGTTCTTTTAAAGGGGGCGAATAGGTTTGACATTAGTGAGTTCATTAGTCGAGCAGGCCGTGGATGACCCAGGCCACGTAAAAAGGGTCAAAAAAACAACTGCCAACTCAAGCGAGCTGGCTTGGGCAAACGCCTAATAAGCGTCACTGCCCATGCATTCATCTGATTGCCCGAGTCAGATGAAATGCATCAGATGTCGGGCTGGTTTGTTCGGGGCGTCTCCATCTCCGCACAAACGAGACAAAATATGGAGAGGGAGGATGGTAAGGTTCGCTCCTCAAACCTCATCCTCTCTACAAATGAGGAGCTAAGCCTGTAGGTGCGACTAGTGTATCACTGATGGACCCGGGTGCAAATCCCGGCGCCTCCATTATCAGAGGTAAAAATGAAAAGGATAATTTATATACTTTCTTTCATATTTATACTTTTAAGTGTTTTTGTGGAAGTGTCTATCACACAGAAGAACGAAAAGGATGAATTTATAGAAAAGATCCGTATTGAAATAGAAACAATTAAATCAAATATAAATATAAAAAATCCCGTAAACGATTACCTCAAAATAGCCCATCTCTACATACAAATAGACGAACTGGATAATGCTATAGAATATGTAAATAAAGCAATCCACAAGGACCCTAAAAACCCAAGGGCATATTATCTTCTTGCTTTGATATATGAAAAGAAACAGGACTATGTAAGAGCAATAGATTTATGGGAAAAGGTTCTTGAATATTCATCAAAGAAAGATATGAAAGAAATTGCACAAAAACATATAGATTATCTAACAAAAATAAAATGAAAAATCATCTCATTTTTGTAATTCTTTTTTTTATGTCCTGCATCTCACCAAACATCGCTGTAAATAGAAAAGCCGATTTCTCTAAAATAAAGAGGATCGCTGTTTTAAACTTCTCTGGACCAAATGGTGCAGTTGCAAGTGATATTATAACAATAACATTTTTAAAACACGGTGTTGATGTGGTTGAAAGACAGAATATTGATTCGGTAATAAAAGAGCTAAACTTTTCAAACTCTGATATAATAAACCCAAACACAAGGAAAAGAATAGGAAATCTCTTAGGGGTTGATGCTATTATTACTGGAAATATCACCAAATACAAACCTGAAACCAAATATATTATGAAAAACTCAGGCAACAGTTTTTATGCAATAACAGAACTTAAAGGGAAAAACATTTTCATACAGAATTTTGACCCATCAACCGACACATCAATAATCGAAACAACAGCCCAGGTTGGACTTACACTCAAGATGATAGACATTGAGACAGGAAGCATACTTTTTCAGGCATATATGGATTATGAAGGAATTGATATAGAAAGCGCAATTCAAACAATTTCAGAATATATAATTGCCTCACTTGCAAAATACTGGAAAGAAATAAATTAAAAAAACTTAATTAATTAATTTAAAATCATAGGTATAACTTTCTTTAAGAAAAACTTTTTTTTCTCTTATCGCAGTTATATACTGACCACAGTTTGAACCAATCTTATTTTCCTCAAGTTCCCCTATACTAACAATAACATCATAACCATAACTTCTTAACTTTTCAAACCAAACATTTTTATCATAGATAAAATTATCAACAAGTTTTTCATTTATAGCATTAAATGTTGGATTTATAGGAGTAACCTTTATAAGAAAACATTCTTTTGGAAAATGTTTTTTTATAATATCACAATCGACTGGAAATAAAGAATTATAAACAAAATTTAGTGTAATTTTCCGTCCACCCTCATTAAAAAATGCTTTTCCATATTCAGAAATCTGCTTAAAATCCCACTTTTTAATAGGTATAAGATAATCCCTAAAAGAATAATCCGTTGAATGAATTGAAAATTGAAGCTGAAAATTTTTAGGGAAAAATTTCTTTTTTACAGTTAAAAGTTTATCAAAGAAATCTGATGAGGATTTGGGGGCAACAGTGGATATACTGGGATATACCGTATGATTTTTTATTCTTGATGGTATTTCTTTTATAACATCTATAACAGCCATATTGAAGGACGGTTCTCCAACTCGTGCAAATTGTATTTTTAATTTATTACAAACAAATTTATCAGCATCAAACCTTTTAAGAAGATAATTTATCTGAAAAAATATTTCATCAAATCCAAGTTTACCTTTATAATCATATCCTGCATCACATATTCTGCATTTTACAGGACAACCATAAAGCGTTGAAAGTATAAAAACCCACTTTTTTTCTCTTGGATGAGGAGGTTCTAATGATTGAACAAACTCAATAAAACCATTTTCGCTTTCAGCAATATAAACCTTGGCTATATCATCTCTTCCACATTCTGCAATTACTTTCATAAAAGTTCTCCTTTATTTTAAGTGAAACATTTATTGAATCTGATATAGCATTAATAAGATATCTGCATCTCTGATTTTTTACATCACCACATAGAAAAAATTTATTTTCAAATCTCTTATCATTAATTATTTTATTAATATTTTCAATATTTCCATAAAATGGCAATCTTCCACAAGCAGGAATTATATAATCAAAATCTAATTTAATAAAATCACCGTTAAAAATCTCTAAATAAAATCTTTGATTATTTAAAAAAACATTCTTTATCAAACATTTATTCAAAACTTGAATTCCACTTTTATAACATCTTTTAACAAGAAGTTCGAAAGCACGAATATTTCTTGAAATAACCGTAACTTTATTATTTCTCTTTGAAAGATTTAATGCATAATCAAATGCAATATCTCCTCCTCCAACAATACCTATTTTAATATTTTCAAAATTAAAAAATTTATCCTCAAAATCATTTACTAAATCTTTTACCTCGTTAAATTCATCAGGTATAAAAGGAATAGTTCCTGTTGCAAGTATAAGATAATTTGAAAAAATACTTAAACCAGAAGAAGTTTTTATTTCAAAAAAGTTATCTCTGTGTTCAATATTAATAACTGTGTCATTTAAAAATTTTAAAGAACTTTCAAAAACTATACTTTTTATCTTTTCTGCAACTTCTATTCCAGTGGCAGGTTTTAAAAAAGGAAAATTTTCAACATAATTTGCATATTTTATCAATCCCCCTATTTCCCTTTTTTCAATTATCACAGAATCTATCCCAAACCTTTTAAGATAAAAAGATGAAAATACTCCCCCAGCCCCACCACCAATTATACATACATCAGTTTTCATTTACCAAATCTTCCATCATAAAGGGAATACCAAAACCATATGATATATTAATAAGAGTTGCTATGTGATGTTTAAAAGAATATGCTGCAGTTGTATCTATCCCAAAATAAACTTCATATCCTCTTACAAAAGCAGATCTTGCAGTTGTCTCACAACATAAATTTGCAACTACTCCGCATATAAAAACTTTTTTTATTTTATTTTTTATTAGAATATCTTGGAGTTCAGTCCCATAAAAAGAATCATACTGTGATTTTAAAATCTCATAAGTTTTATGGAAGTTTAATCTTTCATCAATAAAACTCATATCATCATTATCTCTTATTCTATCACGCCACCATTTTAAAAGCATATTATTTTTATAATATCTATCTATATGTCTTGTAAAAATTACTGGATTATTTTTAGCCAAAAACAATTTTACAAGTTTTTTTATTCTTGGAATAATTGCATTAGAAGAAGGAATAAATGCATGGGATACCCTTTTTGTAAAATATTTTTGCATATCAATAACAATAAGAGATGAATTGTAAATATTTATTTTTTTTCTAAGTTTTTTTATTTTATTTGACTGAACTACTTCAAGCATTTCTTTAGAAATTAAACTTATATTTTTTGATGTAAAGTATTCTTCTTTCATTTTTTTATTATAACCTCTGAGTATTTAACAAGCGATTTAAAATTTATAGCGTCTTTTTCACTCCCAACAATATCATCATAATGATATGGAATAGCACAATTCGGTTTTGCAGTATTTACAAGTTCAGCTGCCTCTCTAAAATCCATAGTATATGTTCCACCTACAGGAAGAATCATCACACTCACCTTTAATTTTTTTGCTTCCTCAATTACATCCGTATCACCTGCAACATAGATTGAGATATCATTAAAAATTATCACAAAACCAAGCCAGTTATTTTTCTTTGGATGAAAATCCTTGTTTATATTATATGCAGGAAAACCCTTTATGATTATAGAACCTATTTTAACCTCCTCAAACGGCTTTATAATATGTTTATGTGGGAGAGATGTTTTTGAAATTACATCCTCAGATGAGTATATCACTGTAGTATCCGTAGAAATTTTTTTAATATCATCCTCGCTGTAATGGTCAAAATGCGAATGACTAACAAGAATTATATCAGATTTAATCTCAGTGTTTTTTAACTTCCATGGATCTACATAAATATTTTTATTATCCAGATTTATAAGTAACGTTGCATGTCCTAACCACTTTATCCTTGAAATCACATCATTTGTCATACTACCTCCCCATAGAGTTTTTCTTTAAATTTAAATACCACAAAATTATTATAATATAAATATGAGAGTATTTCAAAGACAGGGAGTTTAAATGAAAAAAACATATATACTCGATACAAATGTGATAATACATGATCCATTTTCATTTCTTAAATTTGAGGATAACACGGTAATAATACCGCTGGCTGTTATTGAAGAACTTGATACATTCAAAAACTATGCTGACGAGAGAGGCAAGAATGTAAGAATTGCTTCAAGAAAACTTGATGAACTCAGATCTGAAGGAAGACTTGATAAAGGTGTAAAAACAAAGGATGGTGGAATTATAAAAATAGAAATGGATAAAGAATTTATACTCCCAGAGGGTTTCTCAAAAAATCAGATAGATAATAGAATTTTAAATATAGCATATTATTATAGCAAAAAAGAAAAAAATACGATTCTTGTAAGTAAAGATATAAATCTAAGGTTAAAAGCAGATGCTATTGGACTTAAGGCTGAGGATTATGAAAGTGATAAGGTAAATACCGATGAACTATATTCAGGGGTTGTAACAATTGATGTTGAAGATAAGATAATAGAGGACTTCTACAAATCAAAAATAATGAAAAATCCAATAAAAAACTCTTATCCAAATCAGTTTGTTGTTTTAAGGTCTCTCACAGATTCTAAAAAAACTGCACTTGCAAGAATACCATATAACGATACAACAGTTATAAAAATTCTTCCACAACCACAAAGTATCTGGGGAATAAAACCTTTAAATAAGGAACAGATATTTGCAGCAGAACTTTTAATGGATGATAATATAAAACTTGTAACACTTTTAGGTGTTGCTGGAACAGGGAAAACACTTCTATCACTTGCCTGCGGGCTTCATAAAACAGTTGAAACAAATACATATAGAAGAGTTGTTGTGTGTAGATCTGTTGTTCCAGTGGGAAAAGATATTGGATATCTTCCAGGAAGCAAAGAGGAAAAACTTCAAAGCTGGATGGGAGCAATATATGATAATCTTGAATTTTTGATGGATAAAAAACATCCAGAAGAAGGCATATCCAAATTTGACTATCTATTACAACAAAATAAAATTGAGATAGCATCAGTTACACATATAAGAGGAAGATCCCTTCCAAAGCAGTATATGATAGTTGATGATGCTCAAAATTTAACACCTCATGAAATAAAAACTATTTTATCAAGAGCAGGAGAAGGGACAAAAGTTGTTGTAACTGGAGATCCTTATCAAATAGACAATCCATATCTTGATATAGCATCAAACGGATTTACCTATATAATAGATAGATTTAAAGGGCAATCTATATATGGGCATATAACATTTACAAAAACTGAAAGAAGTGAACTTGCAAGATTAGTTGCAGAACTTTTATAAAAGGAGGAGTTATGATTGAAAAATTATTTAAGTCGGTTGAAGATAAAGATTATATAATATATCTTCAAAGAGAACTTACAAAAAGACCTGCGATCTCTCCTTTAAGTGGAGGTGAAGGTGAGTGGGAAAAGGCAATGTTTATAAAAAGCGAACTTGAAAAATTAAAACCAGATACAATTGAAGTTATAAATGCACAAGATCCAAAAGCAAAAAATGGTGTTAGGTCCAATATTGTTGCAATTCATAAAGCAAAAAACGATACAAAAAAAACAGTATGGTTTATGTCTCATATAGATATTGTTCCACCTGGTGAGTTGAGTTTATGGAAATCAAATCCATATGAGATAGTTGTTGATGGAGATAAGATTATAGGAAGAGGTGTTGAAGATAATCAACAAGCAATAGTATCATCATTTCTCATTTTAAAATCATTAAAAGAAAATGAACTTAGATTTGATTTTAATGTTGGCTTTTTATTTTGCGCTGATGAAGAGACAGGTTCTGGATATGGGGCTGATTATATTGTTGAGAAAAGAAAGGATCTTTTTTCAAAAGATGATATGTTTTTTGTCCCAGATAGTGGAACAGAGGATGGTAGCGCAATTGAAATAGCAGAAAAATCAATTATGTGGATAAAAGTAAAAACAATAGGAAAACAATGTCATGCTTCAAGACCTCAGCTTGGAATAAATGCTTTTAAAGCAGCAAGTGAGATTGTTGTAGAGTTATCTAAACTCTATAAAATATTCAACAAAAAAAACAAATTATTTGAACCACCATATTCAACATTTGAGCCAACAAAAAAAGAAGCAAATGTGCCAAATGTAAATACAATCCCAGGTGAAGATGTTTTCTATATTGACTGTAGAGTTCTTCCAGAATATAAAATTGAAAAAGTTGAAAAAGAGATAATAAAAATTACCAAAAAAATAGAGAAAAAATATGGTGTAAAAACATCAATTGAGTATCAACAAAAATCTCAAGCAGCACCTATAACAGAGCCAAATTCTCCAATAGTTCTTGCTTTAAAAAAATCAATAAAAGAAGTTTTAAATGTTAAACCAAAGGTTTATGGAATAGGTGGTGGAACTGTTGCTGCTTTTTTTAGAAGACTTAATCTTCCAACAGTTGTATACTCAAAACTAAATGAAACAGCACACCAGCCAAATGAGTATTGCTATATATCAAATATAATCAGCGATGCAAAAGTTTTTATAAAAACACTTTTAAACTTACAACAAATTTAAAACGATAGACTTTTAGTTTATAAACCACTTTTTTAAACTAACTATTTTACTATTTGTTCAGGTATAAAAATTATAAACTAATGAAGTATTTACATATTTTACCACAAAAACTGTAAAAAAAAATCTCAGTTATTATAAATTTCTGGATTATTTAAAATAGGCGATATAACTTTCATATAAATACTTTCATAAGTTATAGGTTCTTTGGAATTAAAGATTGCAGAAAAGCAGTAAGGAGTATCTTTTTTAGTTGTAATCAAAAAACCTACACTTACAACACCAAATTTGCTTCCTAATTTTCCCCCAATATATTTATATTTTTCTTTAATATCATCTGAAATTAAAGAATTAACAGAAATTTCTGTATTTGCAGCCAATATTTCTTTGATTGTTTTAATTTCTTTACTCTTAATTGCATATTCAAAAAATCTACATATATCAGATGCAGAAGCAAACCAACCAATTTTTGTATGATAATCATTATTCTTAAGCAAAACATCCTCCATTTTTTTTAGGTCTCTATTTGTGATAATATTATTTATTTCTTTATCATTTCTTAACTTTTTTAAGATTAATTGTTTATCGCCAGCATTTGAATTTAAATAAGATTTAAGATTTTCAGTTGAATAAAATATTCTAAAAATATCTGAGGTATATAAAAAAGGAATATTCATCTCATAGTTCAAATTGCCATATTTTTTTAACAATAAAGGTATCTTATCCTCTCCTACAAATGATATTATATGATCTGTTGCTGTATTATCACTTTGAGATATCATTAAAAAAAGATAAGTATATAAGGTTACTAGTGAGTTTTTAGGAAAATAGTAAAGAATAGAGGGTGGAATAGAATAATAATTTTCATTTATTTTTATTATTTTAGATAAATCATTTTCTTTCTCAAGAACTCCCATAAGAAGATACAACTTAAATAAAGATGAAATTTCAAGAGGCAATTCCTTATTAAACTCAAATATAATTTTATTGTCATTTAAATTCTTAATTAAAATACTTTTTTCAGAGTTAATTTCATTTAAATTAGCAATAGAAAAATTATTTTTAGTCGTTGGATTTGAAAAATAAAGTGAATTTATCTTGCCACCATCAAGTGTAATACTTAAAGTAAGAATAACTTTTTCAAACTCAATTTCAAATATTCCTTTATTTAAATCTATTGTTTTGTATCCCACAATATTACCATACTTGTTTCTAAGTTCTTTAAAAACTAATTTTATTTTTTCCTCAGAAATATATTTTTTAAACAAATCTGAAAAATTATTTGAAAAATCTTCTTTGTAATTCTGGGTATTTATTAAAGAAACTATAAAATCAACAGCCTCAATATTTTTTTCAAACGCAAAAATAAAACTCTCTAAATTAAACAAAAATATAAAACAAAAAAATATAATTTTTATAATTTGCATTTTTCTTTTAATTCCTTAATAAAAGAATTTACATCAAATGGTGCAAGAACATAAGTTTTATCACTAGTTCTTATAAGAAAATAATCTCCACTACTTCTTCTTGCATAAAGATAATAAACTCCTAATTTTTCTGATTTAAATTTTCCATAATACCCCCAGAACCCACCGCTTGCAAATATTCTTTTAGCATTTAGCAAAACTTCTTTTGAATTGAGAATCTTTACTTCTCTTATATTAGAACACTCAATGTAAACATCTGAAATACTTCTATCAATCTTTAATCTATCTTTTTCAAAAACAATTTTTTTTGGAGATAACAAATAACCAAAAATTAAAATCACTAAAATAGGTATAGAGCCCAAAATTATTAGATATTTATAAAAAGAATTAGAAATTTTCAAACAAAAATAAATAGAAGTTATTATTATTTCAACTAATAACACGCTAAATATGAATGTTAAAATCAAAGTGTTTTTATCAAAATCAATAAACATAATTATTACTTTTTTAAATTTGTATTATTTTTATTTTGTTTTTTCTCAATATAAATTCCTATAAGTATTCCTATTGAAGGTAAAGAAGAAGTAATTAAAAACTCTATGTATTCTGGTAAAAAATTAGAATATTTTTTACGAATAATTCTGGCTATTATTATTCCAGCAAGACAAAACCAAAAAGCATAATTTTTATATATCTTTTTCATATTATCTACACTTTATAATTAGTCAAACATATAAAATTAATTCTTCCTATAAGAATTCAAAATCTTTGCAAATGCCTCTGCTCCACCATATCCCCACTTTCCATTTTCAAGATCATACTCAACTACATTTAATGGCGGAGTATTTATGTATATAAGTTTTTTATCTAAAAGATAAAAATCACTCCACAATAAAGTAAATTTAGATTTTGGTATATTTGAAATATAACCTTTTGTGAGATCTTCAATTCTTTGAGGATAAAAACCATTTTTTGCTTTATAATCTTCACACGCTTTTATTATTTCCTTTGCAACTGATTTCGCTCTAAAATTATTAACACTTACAAAAATATAAGAAACTAAAATCCCTGATAAAAAAACACCTGAAAGTGATAGCAAAAATTTAAATTGAACTTTATCTCTAAATTTAAATATCGCCATAATTAAAAAAATAACTGAGATGAGAAAAAATTTAAAAATTGCAATACTTGCCTCACTTACAAAAAATAAATCCACCAACAATATAACTGCTACTATAATAACTCCTATTTTTAAACTTATTTTATAATTTTCCATAAACTCCTCCTTAACTATTTTATCATATAATTTAATTATCTTGTAAATTTAGTTACTCCCATCATCACAAACTTTTTTGTGTATAGTTTTACATTCCTGAACACAATTTGAATGATTAGGTTCTAAAACTCCATGACAAGCCAATTTTCCTCCTTGCATAAAATATCATACAAGGGGGAGATAGGGGGATTTTGATTTGTTTTTATTTTATCTGCAAAAATTTTATATAAAAACTTATGAGATTAAAGGAAAAGAAAAATAGCAAAAATAATAGTAGAGGAGTTAGAAGTTTATGCATAGATTTCATGGATATTTTCTTGACCTAACGAATTATTACTTCAAGGACATAGAATTTTGAGCTAACATCTAATGTGAAAAGATTTTATAAATTTGTAACAACTGAATTTTTTAAATTTTTATTCTCCTGTTAACTTCTTATACCTTTCAAAATCTTTTTGGGCTTTATCTTCTAAACCTAATTCTTGATAGAGAAGCCCACGGTCTTCATAGACATCAGGATATTCTGGATCTAACTTAATTGCTTTAGTAAAATCATTAATTGCTTTTTCATATTCTTTTAGATGGTAGTAGGCAACTCCACGATAATGATAAAAATCTGGATTTTCAGGATCTAACCCAATTAATTTGTTGTAATCTTCAACTGCTTTACTATATTGTTTTAGTTCATTATACATGACCCCACGCAAGATATATCCATAAGGTTCCTCTGGATTTATCTCAATTGCTTTGCTATAATCCTCAATTGCTTTATCATATTGTTCTATTTCACCATATGTATTTCCACGAATAATATATACTTCAAAAAAGTTTGGATCTATCTCAATTGCTTTAGTATAATTACTAATCGCATTCTCATATCTTTTCATTTGCTTATATATGTTTCCAAGTCCAAAATAAGCCTCAGCATTGTTAGGATCTAATTCAATTGCTTTAATAAAATCAGCCATTGCTTTGTTATATTCCTTATTAGCATAATATGCAATTCCACGCTCAATATAAATATCAACATCATTTGGACTTAATTTAAGCGCTTTAGTAAAATCCTTTATTGCTTTATAATATTTTTGTAATGTAGTATATATATTTGCACGAATTTTATATGCCTCTAACACTTTTGGATTTAACTCAATTGCTTCAGTTAAATCATCAATTGCTTTTTTATATTCTCCAATCTTATAGTACAATGCTCCACGACTAAGATATAAATCAGCATCCTTTGGAATTAAATTAAAAATCTTCTCTAATTCTTGAAGTTTCTCTCTAATAAGAGTTTCTCTTTCTAATATCTTATTTATATCATCAAACTTATCATACATAATCTTCCCCCTTTAATTTTCATATAAAGGTATTTTACTAATTTTTAGAATATATTTTATTTTTCCTAAAAAATTTTATTCATATAAAAGGAACCGTGATATTTTTCAGTTCACAAAATTTCTCAAACAAAATCTTCTTAGGTTTCTTAGAATAAGAATAGTTTTCAAATACAGCTATAATAATAAAAATAGAATTATAACACTTTTCTTAAAAAACTATAATAAATAACTTAATGCTTTGTATAATTTTAATTTAAATTCATTATCATCAGGTCCAAAACCGTTTATCTGAAACACAATTTTACCATCTTTTAAGAAATAAAAATTCGGGCTTTGAGTAACATCAAAATTTTCCCAGTCTTTACCCAAATCTTTTCTACTTGAGTGCACAAACCATTTTAATTTATTTTTTTTATTCCATTCAGATATAGATGATATTTCTAAAATTGAGGTATTTATCGGAAATATAAGTAATCCATTTTCTTCAAAATATTTTCTTAAATTTTCGTCAGATAATATTATACCAAGAGCTTTTTTAGAAAACTGGCACTCGGGGTTTGCAAAAATTATTACCTTAGGACCTTTTTCAATTTGAATAGAGGTAAGTTTTAATATTTTCCCGTCATCTAAAACTTCATAGAGTTTATATTTATCTTTAACTACTGATGGATCTTCAATAACTTCAGGAATATATTCTGTTAGAATATCTGGATATTTTTTCTCTAATTCTTTTGCTTTATAAAAGTATCCAAATTTAATATATAAACCAAAAATTTGTTCTATATAAGTTTTTTCAAAAAGTTTTTCCTTTTCTAAATTTCTTTTTTCAATCTCTTTAAAAATTTTTTCAACATTTGATAAATATTCATCTTTTATTGTGTAAAAAGACATAATACTATTAATTGTAAAAAGGTCTTTCAATAATTCGTTATTACATTTAGAAAAATCTACTTTTTTATTAGAAAATAATTTATGGTATTTCATTTCTAATTTTTGGCTATACTCTTTGTAAGAATAATCTTTTTCTGAAAGCAATTTTTCATAATCCAAAAAACTATTTGCCCTCTTGACAATTGATTGCTGACAGGATATTAGAAACAAGATAATCATCGTTATGGTAGGATACATTAAACATCCCTTTGATTCAGATAAAACTTAAATTAAATTTTCAAGTAATTCTTTTGTTTTATTGGGTCCCAGATATTTTAATATTTCTCCATAATAATATCCAGAAACCATACCATTATCAATAATAAAACTATCAATAAAATTCTCAACAACCTTTTCTGGGACATTCATAATTATATCGTTTAAATTTATATAACCCTCAATTAATATTAAAGAATTATCCTCTTTATTTGCTTTAGCTAAACACTTACCTATACAGATATCTCGATTGCAAGTAAAACCGAATTTCTGTTTACAAACAAAGTATTGGTATATATTACACATACATTTATAGTGTACCTTTATGGAATTTTCATCATCATTTTCTCTTAACATTTTTACTAAAAAATCCATATCATTATTGCTTAAACATCCTTCAAGACTTTCTACACTCATTGATGCCAATTTCCCTCTTATGAACACAAGACTCTTATAAAACTCTATTTTATTTTCCGTTGAACACTTATTAAGTAACTCACCTAAGGTTTTCTTTTGTAAAATTTCTATTTTACCATCAGATTGTGGTTTTACTGCTTGTGTATTTATTTCAATATTTTTCTCCATTTTAATCTTTTCATAATTACCATCAAAGTTTATGCTTACTTCTTCCGCTTCTGCAAAAAAGAAGAAAGTAAACATAATAACACTTACACTTATTAGTTTATTATTTTTCATCTTTCCTCCTTGTATGAAAATATCATACAAGGATATTATAGATTAGATTAGATTAGATTAAAAGGGGCCTTTAGGGAAATCTTTATTAGGTCTTTGGTTTTAAAACCTATTAAAAAGATTTTTATATAAAACTTTAATTAAAGTTTTTTTTAAAATTTGCTTAACTGCTTGCGCTTGTGTATTTTTCAAGCATTTTATAAAAAATTAATCTTGATAAAAAGAATAAGAAAATTGAATAAAAAAATGAATAGAGAAGTAAAATTTCTTTATTTTCCAAAAGTTTTAAAACAAATGAGGCAGGCAAATTGGCTATTAAAATAACAGGAATAATAAAAGTAAAGATTTTTTCTTTAACTCCTCTAAAGATTGATGCAGGATAGCCAGCATATTTTAAAAACTCATTTTGTAAAGCATTTAGTGCATAAATTCTGGTAAACAAAAAAGCAAAACTTCCTATTATAAATCCAATGGAATAGCGAATTATAATTGCCATAATAATAGCAACAATAAAAAGAATAAAATCCATAAAAGAAAAATTATATCCATTAGTTTTAATTATGTATATCATAATAAAAAGTGGTAAAGGAAGCATAAATAAAGGTCTTAAATCAATATAGCGAAATGAAATTAAAAACTGAAAATCAATAGGTTTTATAATGTAATTATCAAGCGTTCCAATTCTGACCATCTCAGATAACTGATTGATGTTCCTGGCAAAAAACATCTGATAAATATAAATTATAAATTGATTTAGATTAACAAGAAAAAAAGTTTGATACATACTCCACCCATTTATTGAATTCGTATGCTGATAAACTATATAAAAAAACAAAATTGAGAATAAAAGCCATAAAATATTGCCAATAAACTGTAAAACAAAATTAAAATTAAACTGTAATTCTCTTGAAATTGAATTTTGAAACAAAACATAAAATACAGAAAAATAATATCTCACCTATCCTCCACAAGCCTGATATTTTTTTAAACCATAACTCCACAGAATTTTCCCAGCCAGATAAAAAACAACCAACCACATAACCTGAATTAAAAAACCAAATAGGATTTCTTTAACACCTATCTTTCCTAAATAAACATCTATAGGGAAGTTTAAGATATAAGGAAAGGGAGAAAGATAAATAATTCTTGAAAATGTTTTTGGGAAAAATGATACGGGAACAAGAGCACCTGTTGCAACTGGCACAATTATATCTATCAAAACATCAAGCCATGTAATCTCTTCCGTCCAGAAAGAAATAATACTCAGAGTAAATGAGATCATATAACTTAAAATAAAAGCAATAAAAACAGATAAAAAGAAAAAAATCAATCTCCAGAAAGATGGAAAATAAAATGAATCTATGAAAAGTATTATAAATATAAATGTCAAAAATAATGAAGAAACAGAATACATCAAATTGATACCTGCTCGAAGCGCAAAATTATAAGAAAGATAATCCAGCGGTTTTATAAGAAAATTTGAAAGTTTACCATCTTTAATATCTGATGAAATGTTATAATTTAAACCAGGATATAAAATATCAAACAGAAGTATGGAAAGAATATAATAAGTAATTAAAGAAAATTTTGAGTAACCATTTATAATATTTTTTTCTGCAAAAACAGAGTCCCAAAGTGTCAAAACAAAGATAAGAGGCAAAAGTATCACTAAAAAACTAAGTAAATGATTTACACGATAAGTAGATGCTTCTTTTATACTATTTATAACAACTCTAAAAAACACTGTCTCTTTTAAAATATTCTTTAATTGCATACTCAAGTGGGACCTCATCAACAAAAATTTCAATTATATTATCATTCTGATATAAGTGTTTTATAACTTCTCTAAGATCTTTAGCCAATATTTTTAACTTGCACTCATTTTTATTTTCTAAAGTAAGCATACCGAATCTGGACACTTCTGAAGGAACTTCTGTTTTAAATTTTAATCTAAGAACACGCTCTTTTGAAAATTTATCAATAATACCACTCTTATCTCCATCATAAACAATAGAACCCTGATTTATAATTATTATTCGCTTTGCCATTTTTTCAATATCATGGATATAGTGACTTGTAAGAATTATGGTCGCTTTATATTCTTTATTGTAATTTATAAAAAATTCTCTTATTGATTCCTGAGAAAACATATCAAGTCCCAAAGTTGGTTCATCTAAAAATAATATCTTAGGCGAGTGAAGCAGAGCTGAAATAATCTCCATCTTCATTCTTTCTCCAAGAGAAAGTTTTCGCACAGGAATTTCAAGCAAATCAGATACATTTAAAAGATTTGCAAGTTCATCAACACGTTTTTTGAAAAGATTATCCGGTATTTTATAAATCGCTTTATTAAGTTTAAATGTTTCTATTGGTGCAATATCCCACCATAACTGAGTTTTTTGACCCATAATAAATGAAATGTTTTTTAAGAAATCAGTTTCTCTCTTATACGGAATATAACCCATAACACGAACATCTCCAGAGGTGGGATAAAGTATTCCTGAAAGTATTTTAAGTGTTGTGGTTTTGCCTGCCCCGTTAGGTCCAATATATCCCACAAACTCTCCTTCATTTATGGAAAATGAAATATCCTTGACAGCAACCACTTCTCTATATTTTGGAAATATCAATCGTCTTACTACTTCTATAGTATTATTCCCCTTTATACTTACCTTAAAAATCTTAGTTAAGTTTTTTACATGTATCATATTATTTAAGAACAAATAGTATCTACTGATGAATTAAAATTTTTAGGAAATAAAATATTTGAATCATACTTAATCTTTATTGCTTCGGGAAGATATCTATCAAAGTATGATTTGACACAAAGGATATTGTTATAAGTTCCCTTTTTTAAAAGAACTTGTTGAGGACAACCACCAAAACATAAAGGAAGATATCTACAGACACGGCACTTTTTTTTACGCTGCCAAGATTCCATATATATAAATTGAGCAGATCTTCGCATAATTAAGTTTATATGCTCTGATATATTTCCAAGAAATGCTTCTTTATTTCCAGCCATGGTTATACATTTATATAAATTACCCTCAACATCTATAATGTAGCTAGACATACGTCTGAATGAACATAACCCCCCACCAATTGGGTCTGCGATTCTAATGTTTTTGTTTAAGGCGTATCTGTAAAGTTTAAGAAAAGCATTCATTTGTCCTGAATTTGAAAAAACATTTTTTTTAAAATAGTAAGGATTAGAAGCATGTGGACCTTCTTTTACTGTGGCTAATAAGATAGAAAAATTAGGAAGATTTGCAAATTCAGAAGTAGACAATAGATCTATTAGCTCTGGAATGTAGTTGATATTTCCCTTATCTATATTGACACCAAGAAAAACGCGAAATCCTTCTTTAACCAAACGTTTTATAGCTTTAAAAGTTTGATCAAAAGTCCCATTTCCAGAACAAAACGGTCTTCTCTTATTGTGTATATTTTCTGGCCCATCTAATGTAGTCATAATCCTATTGATTTTATTATTTTTTAGTATTTTGATAAAATTATCAGTCATCAAAGTACAATTTGTGACTATTGAAAAATCGCGGTTTAGATTATTTTTATCAGCGATCTCACCCATTAATTTAGCAATCCTATCTACAAAATTAGGGAAAAGAGATGGTTCACCACCATGGAAACAAAAATCTAATGTTCTAGGTCGCCACAATTTTATTAAATTCTCGGTCCAAGAATAAAATTCTTTTATCTTGCTTTCAGACATTACAAAGATAGAATTTTCTGTTTGTGTATCTTTACGTACTCCATCCTCATAACAATAAATACATCGGCAATTACACAAATAAGTTGTAATAAATGTTAGTCCCAAAGTTTGGGTATCTACAGAGTAACGGCTTATCCAATTTTTAAAGATTTTTTCTTCATCAATATCTTCTTCTATCAATATATTATTTGAAAGAAGAGTGTTTAAATCCTTTTCTGGTATAGAAAAAAAATTACATCTTAAAATTGCTTCTTCAATTATAGATGGAATACATAAAAGATTTTTTTGAAGAGTATTATATACTAACGAAAAACCTTTTTTAGGATAATTAGAAACCCATACATTATATAAAGATTGTTTGTATTTCCTAAGAAACTTCATGGTAATTTACTTTTTTATTAACACGCTATTTTCACTTATTACATCAAATCCGCATTTTATATAAAAATTCTTTATTTCTGGATTTGTCTGAATAATTACAAATTTCGCACCACAACGACATGCTTCTATTTTAATTAGTTCTATAAATATTCGACCTATCCCTTTACCACGATATTTTTCTATTAATTCTAATTCAAAAACATGAAAAAAATCCTTATATAATTGACAGTAAACCCATCCTACTATCTCTTCATCTTTCATAAGCCAAAATGGTTTAAAAACTTTTATAAAATCTATTTGTAGAAATACAATTTTTTCTAGAATATTTTCTGTCCAATACGGTTTTGTTTTTTGTTGTTTAATGTACCACTCTTTAAATTCTTTTTCCGATGGAAAATAAAGATTATAAGGATATAAAGAAAACTTATTAAATAATACTGAAGACTTTAAATACACAGAAGTTTTTAAGTTATAACCTAAGGATTTAGGAACATTTTCCCATTCTGAATCTAATTTTGGTGGCATGAAATCAAATCTATCAGGAGGAAATACTCTATTTGCTTTATGAATTCTCTCTACTATTTTAATTATTTCTTTAAATCTCTTTATTTCTCTTGTTTTTACTTCTACTGTACGATTATAATCTCCACCATAAGGAACCTTTTTATTTGAAATGTGTATGAAGTCAGGATAAATTTCTAATACTCCTCCTCTTGCTTTAGAATATTCTATTTCATAATCAACACTTACTTTTATCCAATCTATAAAATCACTCTTCATTTTTTTAATATAACTCACCCTCTTCTTTATAACTAGATTATATAACAAAAATAAAATTTTGTTTCTTTAGTGATATCTTTTATTTAATCTTGGGGACACCTCTGTCCACCATTACAACATTTTTCGAGACAGATATTTACAGATTCAAGAGGCATTCCACTATCTACAATAATTATTTCATCTTTTTTGATACCATTCATTTCATTTGAATTATTTATTTCATTCATTTTCCCTCCTTGTATAAAAATATCACATAAAAATATTATAAGATATTATAGATTAGATTAAAAGGGGCTTTTGGGGAAATTCTTATTAAGTCTTTAGTCCTAAACAAACTTTAAATTAAATCTCATCGCTTATTTCAATTGTATCAATTATTTTTTTGAATGCGCAGGTACTTTGTTTTTCTTGGGATATAGTCCACCAATCCGGTGGATTACCTGGAGGATGTAGTAAAACACTTAAATATTTATCAACAAACCTATCAAAAAATTTATAATCATCACAATCTGAATTTCTCAATCTAATTGATATTATATTTCCTTTTTTGGTTATTCCATATAAGTAAATCAGATTATCTACATCCTTATTAACAAGTCTAATTAGTTTTAATCCTTTTTTAAGCGTTACTTCATCTATAAAATATTCTGGATCTGGTAACCAAGGCATATCAAAATGAATTAATCCTTTTCCGGCTGGAATTGTTAAAAGACATTTCAATGTTTCATAATCAAACTCTTTATTTTTTAATTTTTTCAATATATCTGAAGGAATTTTTCCACAGTCATCTGCTATGCAATAATTACCATCATCAGATATTATCTTCCTTGAAAAAAGTTCTTGAATGTCATTTATAACATATTCTTTTTTAATTATACTTATTCTTATTCTACCCAATCCATGATCAATAATTGATTCTTTTGTGTCATATTCAGCAGAAAGATCACTATATATAACAGGAGTATATTCAAACTTTATATATTTATCGCTGAATTTTTTAACCTTATTACTGCAGGGAGTAAAAACATATATAAGATTATAATAAACACCGCTCAGCATAGTATATTTTGTTCTTCTCCCAACAAGCAATAAAACCTTGTCAAGAACATATATAAAAGATGGTAGAAGAATAGATACTGCTATAATTATCAGTAATATTTTTTTTATTTTTTTCATCATATCAACTCCCCCAATGTCCTCCACTTCCACCCCAGTCAACATTTGGTGGACTTACAGGCGGTGAAGGTGGCGCTCCAGGATTAATTCCTATTTCCCCACCATTAGAGGGATATTGATTTCCACCAGAATTATTACTACTATTATCAGATGGAGCATCATGATAATCATTATTACTTCCCAAACCTTGGTCAGATTGCCCTGGCAATATCTCTGATGGTATATCAAGATAATTAGATGATGGTTTTACTCCAATTGCACCACAATATGGTAAATAAACATCAGATATAAGACTATTTCTTACACTAATAAATTTATTCATTATTTCCTTATCTTTAAGTTTCTTTTTTAATTCATCATTTGCTTCTTTTAATCTGTTTTTTGCATCCTCTGGTTTTAGTTCTCCTTCATTAGGATAATTTTTATAATATCCCAATGTAACAAATGAATGAAAGGTATATGGTCCGATAAAATTTTTGTCGTCTTTCAATGAATCTATCATATTTTTAAACTTTCCATTAAATACATTCAATTTTTCTAATTTAGGAAAATCACTTATACTTGGAAGTCTCCCATTATTGTTCTTATAATCCCATATCGCTTTTAAAAATTTGTTTATTTCAATAAAAATCTTAACTTTTTCATATTTGATTTTATCTTCATCAAACAAATATGGTTTCTCTTTTAAAAGCTTCTCATAAATATACAACTGTACCTCGCATGCTTTCTCCTCAGTTATATACTTATATGCCCAGTTATTTAAAGTTGAACCATTTGCATTAAGTAAATCAAAATCATATTGGTGAGATAACTCATGTGCAAGAATTATTGCTAAATATTCAGGTGTATTAAGAACATCTTTATATTTGGTGTTTAGTTCAATATGTCGAGTTCCAAAAAGTCCTAAAGCCCATTTGTCTGGCTTTGATTGAGCATAAAAATCAGTATTCTCTAAATCCTTCCATACAATTTTTATATCCTTAGAATACACTCCGGATAAACCATATTTTCTTAATATCTCAAGTGCTTTACCAATTACGGTTTTATCATCATCTTTATAATCCTTTAGTATTGTTTTTTGAGGTATAGGAACAAATATTTTATTTATTGAAAAACTCTGGATGCTTGAAGGAGAATACCTAAATTCATTTCCATCATTAATAATTTCATCTTTTGAATCTCTTATGTTTATAACAGGCAATATAATATCATTTTTATTTAATTTTTTGCCATCAAAAAACTCATCTGGATTTGTTATCGCTAACTCTGCCCTATTTAATAACTTGGCTATTTCTGGCTTTATAGACAATTCCCTTTGATTACTATTTTCAGAATAGAAATTAATAAAAAATAAAAATAACAAAACAATACTTATAAATAACCTCTTATTCATTTTTTATTTTTCCTCCTTGTATAAAAATATCATATAAAAACATTATAAGATATTACAGATTAGATTAAAAAGACCCTTTAGGGAAATCTTTATTAGGTCTTTGGCCCTAAAAAATTAAATTGAAAATTTATGCAGAGGTATGGGAACTTGCCTCCCCCTTGAACTTTAAAGTTCGTAAGTAAGCATAAAATCCCATACCTCTGTCTCTGACACTTATTCCGTAAATTAATAACTTAAAGAACCTATATCTAAACCCTCACTTAAAATCCAACATCCATAATTCAACATTTCTAACATCTCACCTACTTACTTTCTCACTATTAGTTAGTATTTTGTTTTAAACGATTTTAAAACATTATCAAATATCTTTGAATTTTTTTCAAAGTCCCCTTCAATACAACTAAAAGTAATTGAATAGAAACCTTTCTTTGCTGGTATAACAATTAATCTTTCTTTAAGCCAGTATGAAGCACTTTTTGATGTTATATCCTCAAATTCTTTGAAATATCTTACTATCTCAGTTGCCTTTTTATTTCCAATAGTTATTTGTTTGGGCTTTTCATATCTTTCTGTTTGGGTATCACTCCCACTTTGATTTTCTATAAATTTTTTATAATCCTTTCCACTTTTTGGCGAGTAATACTTTACTGTAATAGTTGTTTTTTTATCACTTCCAAGAAATACTACTTTATATATACCAGATTTATCATTCTCTTTATTTCTCTCAATCTTCATATCAGAAGGATAATTCAAACTAAAATAATTATTATCCATAACATACCTCTTCATTGCTGAGAATAAATTCAATGTCAAAAATAAAACACCAATCAAAAACTTCATAAATCCTCCTAACTTCCAATATAGTTATCTATCTTTGATTTAAAATCCCTTCCACTTGTAAGTTCTTTTTTGAGTTTCAAAAGTGCATCCGTGTTTATATCCTTTATATAGTTTGTTATCTCAAAAGGAGAAAGTGTATTTATATTTGAAGAATTAAATATAGCATACTTTTCAACCTTCTCCCTTTCTTTTCTATCAAGTAAATTTCTTCTTTCAAGTTCTTTATCTATTGCAAGAAGTAGTTCACTTTTTGCCTCGGATGCAGTTGGAAGATTTGAATAATATCTAATTCCTGCCATCTCTATAAAATCTCTATCATTATCTGATTTTTCATAATTTCTTTTAACTATCATAACCTTGTCTGCATAATCTGAAAGCCCTCCAAAATTTGAAAATATTGGTGTAAGTTCTTTTTCCCTTTCTTTTGTATATTTTGCCTGATATAAAAGCCCTATAGCATAATTTTCACGAACATTTGGGAAGTAATTGTCTTTTTTTAATCTTGAGACATCAATACTTGCCATCTCTCTTACAATAAGAGGTGATAAATAGGTCATAAGTTCTTTTCTTGCATTATCATTTTTAATTAAATCATCCTTAGTATAACCCTTTACCCTTAAAAACTGCTCAACAACTCCTGCATCAATTGCTATTTTTTTACCATCATTTTGCGATTCAGATGATGAAAGATACTCAAAAATTATCTGAGGTTTTGTATTTCCATAAACCCTTTGATAGAGTTTTTTAGAAGTTTCAGATTTATCCATCTCAGTTTTTATATTTGATGAAAAATAATTACTAAGATACTTTCTTAGTGACTCATCAAGAACTTCTGTTGTATATGAAGTTCTTGATGCATTTATTTTTGTAATGTATGGAAGAATTTCGCTATCTTTCTTAAGACCTCCACGATCAAATAGTTGTGAAAGAATATATATCTGCTCATTTATTGGTTTAGATTTTATTGCAGCAAGTTCATCAGAATTAAGAACATTTTTTTCTAACATCTTTTGTGAAACCTTTTCAACTGCAACTTTAAGTTCCTGATATTTGGCACCTTGAGTTTTTCTTGTATCACTCGTATCTACTATTGGACCTGATTGAATACCAGAAGCAACTTGCCTTTTTGCTATCCTTTCAAGAACAACATTTCTTTCCTTTACGCTCATATTCGACCAATTAGTAGATGAAAAAACAATGTTTCCCGCCTGTGCCCATCTAACACTTGAAAATTCCACATCACCAAATATTCTCTCCCATTTTCTTATTGCATATTCGGCATTTACAATATTTGAATTCGTAAAACTCTGATTCTTCTTCATCCAATCAACCAATTTTTCTGGAGGGATACATATATCAAGTTCACATATTAGTCGTGATTTATCAAGATATGTTTCAAGCGTCTTACTAAGCGAATTAAGATCTTCTTGGGAGTAATTTCTTTGAAGTATTTTCTCAAGTTCAATAATTTGCCCTGCATAGGAAATAAGTTTTTGAGTTTTGTTTGGATCAAGTTTTGAAAACTCTTTTTGAAGTTTTTTATCTTCTAATAATTTTTTAGAATAAATAGGACTTAGATTTGAAGAAATCTCAACATCAAACTCCTTTAATTTTTTTCTATACTCCTCCCTTTTCTCTTTATCCGGAAAGATACTTTCAATCACATCATTTACTCTCTCAATAAATTGATTTTTAACCTCAACCATTTTTTCCTTAACACCGCCAGAACTTTCTTTTTGAGATAAAACATTTTTCTTATCTAAAGATACCGACTTCCAATCAGATAATTTTTTATTATCCTCTTGAGATGATAAATTCCTATTTGATGAACCTAATTTTACAAGTTCATTTATATCTGGCTTTAAAGTTTTTTCATTGGTATATCTAATTGAATTGATAGATGGTTTTGCGATTATATTCTCACTTATTTTATATACCCCTTGCGAATTAGAATTTATATCCTTCATACCTACATTTTTCGCAAAGATTTTAGTATCAGTATTTATTTTCTTATCAGACGAAACTTCATTGTTTAATATCTGAGATGAAACCGGTGTTGAATTTTCTTCTATCATTTCTTTATCATCCATTTTTTCCACCACCTGTGGCTTCCCCGATAAACCTCCACCAATCATAATATCATCTTTTCCCATTCTTTCCATGAGATATTTCTTTATAAACTCATCCCATCTACTTATCCTCGTAAAAGTAAGATTTTCATATGTTGTTGACCTGTATCTGAGTTTTGGAAGATAAATACTTATTCCGTATGTATTATCCCTGTATGAAAGGCCCTGCAAATTCTCAAAATCCCCACCTTTATGATAAACAACAAGCGATGATTTAATATAATCAACCAGCAACTGAGTTTCCTTCAGTATCTTTTCATCCTTTGCTACATCAAGAACTTTTTCCAAGTAACTTATAAAATCAGCATTTCTTGTAAGAATCCCCTCTGTTTCCTCGTTTAACACATTGCCAAGCGCCTCATCTTTCTCAAAGAAAAAGGAATTTTCAATAACATCTGTTGATGTTATGATTTTAAAATCTCTTGAAGCAACCGCAGTATCAACCCATCTATTTAGATGATTTATAAACCCATTAAATTTTGAAGTATCAATAACACTAAGTGTTGTTGGTGCTGAATTCGAATACTTTCCACCGTTATATGCCTTATCATAGGCATCAACCATTGAAATAGCAATGTTTCTTATATCCGACGCCTGATTTATACTTCTCAAAATATCGTCATAAGGATAACCAGGCCCAGGGATTACTTCCTCACTTGCAACAATAAATCTTGCATAATCTTTAATCTCACTTACAACCTCAGCCATCTGCATAAGACAAGCATCCATTGCAAAGATATCAATTTTTCTTCCATAAAACATAGATATATCCTTAAGTGCCTTTCCTATCTCATCAACTTTCATGTGATTGGCGCTTACATCATCGTATGCTATACCAAAATAACCATTACCATGATTCCACAAAACAACAATCAATTTATCAGGATTAAACCTTCTTATTGCTTTTTTTACGGACCTTGCAAAATGCCTCCAGCTTCCCATATCACCATCAGGTGTAACATCTATAACCTTTGAAACTATCTCTTTATTATCAGGTCTATCTTTAACAACAAAATAAGTATCCGCACCATTTGAAAATTTTATTCCACCATCTCCTTGCGCAATTCTATTATGCTCAACAACAACAGCAACCTTATCAGTAGAGCCAACATCTTCCATCTCATTTATATCTTCCAACGATAAATTGAGGATACCAAGGTCATTTACTCCGTTTATAAAAACAAAGAACAAATACTCATATTTATCTTTAATCTCACCACTAACAGAATTATCAATCTTTTTTGATATTGATGAAGGAACCTTTAGAGATGACGAACTTATAAGCGATGAGTATCCACTTAAAAGGTCATCTTCCTGGCCTTTTAAGTTGAGCGATGCAAGGATAAGAATTATTAAAATCTTAAATATCCTTTTCATAGACACCTCTTATCTACACTATAACAGAACACTATTGAAAAATCAATATCCTATTTCCTATCTGTCAATAGGTCCTTGGTCCTATTTAGCATCATTTTCTTTTGGAATTTCAGAATACAAACCTATAGAATCCTTGCCATGAGACTTAACCCAGTAAAGTGCCTCATCGGCTTTATTTAAAAGTTCTTCAATATTTTTTGCATCATCAGGATAACTTGCTATACCAACACTAATGCTTAGATTTATAACCCTATGTATTCCAAAAGATGAAAGATCAATCCTTATTTTCCTAATCTCCTCCACTAACCTTTTACTAAGACCAAACGCATGCTCTTTGGTGCTTTGTGGAAGAATTATTAAAATCTCATCCCCTCCCCACCTGCATGGAAAATCAATCTTCCTTATGGTTCTCATAATGGTAGAAGCAACCTCAACAAGAACCGCATCACCAACCTGATGCCCATAGGTGTCATTTATCTCTTTAAAATAATCAATATCTATCCATATCAGTGAAAGCGGTTGGTTAAAGCGTTTTGCCCTATAAAATTCCTCTGAAATCCTTTGATTGAAAAATCTTCTTAAAGGAAGTTTTGTGAGTTCATCATAGAGGGATATCTCCTCAATTTTTTCAAAAAGAATTATATTCTCAACCGCAAGAGCAATGATAGAAGAAAAAGATTTTAAAAGGTCAATATAATACTTCTTTATTGGATTTCTGCTCAAAAAATTATCAACAACAAGCATCCCCACCTTTTTTACATCAATTCTAAGAGGCAAATAAATTATATAATCCTTTATAACTATCTCCTCACCGCTTAGAAGTATATCAACAAGGCTTGATGATCCTTTTGCTAAAATCATTCTATCACAGGATAAATCATTTATCATACCAGTTCTATCTATTGAAAAAACCCCATAAACCATATTATTTGTTTCATCAACCCTGTAAAACCTTATTCTATCAAACCCAAAGATGTTTTCAAGTCCCCTTATCACATACTTAAAACTATCTTTTTGAGTTAAACTTCTCGTAAATATATTACCAAGCGATGCTGCAATATTTATATTTTTCATATAAATCTCTCTCACAATATCAAATTCAATAAGATCAAATTCTTTCATCTTTTCATAGATTATATTTTTAAATCTCCTGATATCCCTAAGAGGAAATCTCTTCCCATCAAATCTCTCAACTCTAAAAACAAATGTTCTTGTATCATTGCCAAGAAACTTGGTTCTGTAAATAAACGGAATATAGAGATAAACACTCTTCCCTTTTTTACTTAAAAACTCATTACCTAAGTTAATCGAATTGTAAAAGAGATTTGTCTCCCCTGCAAAAACAAATTCAGTATGCTCCATAAAAATATCGTTCCTATATCTAAAAACAGCTTTTAAAACCCTATCTTGGGGGAGGTACTCAAAAACGGTAATATTTGCAAGAGAAATCTCTTCCCTTGCTTTTTCAACAATCTGCAACATAAACTTAAGTTCCTTTATATTCATAGTTAATACGAAACCACAAGATACTCAACAAGAGCCTTTATCTCCATAAGTTCCTTTTTAAAACTGGAATAATCCAATCTGTCATTAACGATATCAAGACATTTTTTATAAAGAAATTCATTAAACATCTTCTCAAAAGTTGCATAGACAACACCTCCGTCCACACACCATCCATTTGAAAGAATATCGCTGTAGTATTCCCTCTCTTTGACACTCAAGTATTTTGAGAGGTCATCCCTTATTGGAGAGAATGTCTTTATTGATTTTGCAAGGTTTACTAAATTTGGAGGTTTGTAAAACCATTCTATAAATACTTTTAATTCATTGAGTTTTTGAGTAGATGAAAATAAAACAAAATTGAACGACCTTACAAGTTCTACATTTCTTTTTATAACATCCGGAAATCTTGTAAAATCCATATCCTTATCAACAAGGTCCCTTCTGAAAGAAAAAGCCATAGTGGAAAGTTTTTTCTTTATAAACTCCCTTTCAAAAAAATTCTCTTCAAAAAGTACAAGATATTTCTTTGCAGCAAGATCTATATAATCCCTTATCGACTGTATTACCTCATCTTTGTGAAATTCAAGAACTGTTAAATCCTTAGAAAAATATCCATCGTTTCTGTTTAAAACCATACAGAGCACATCATCACTTGTAATATATCCACAGATATTTGTATTATCAAGAGGATAATAATCACTGCTTGAATATTTATTTTTAAGTTTCTCGCATAATATCAGCAAATCATTCCATTTAATTTCTCTCATCTCAGACGGTGTTATATATTTCTTTAATTCATCTCTTTTATAGAAAAGAGAAATTACTTCAAAATAAAGTGGAAGTGAGAATGAATTTATGGAGTTATTAGGATAGAGTGTTTTTTTAATGAACGGGAAAAAATCGAATGAACTTAAATCAATTATGGAATCTATTGGCAGTATTATACCAATCCTTTTAAGCAAACCAATCCATTGTTGGGGAACCTCTATTAGATCTGCAAGTCCGTAGGCGGGGTCCTCAAAAAAACCAAATATCCCTTCCCAAAGACTATCCCTGGTTTTTATCTCAATCTTAACATCTATACCCTTATCCTTTGAAAACTCATTAGCAATATTTTCAAAATAAATATACTTTGCGCAATTATAATCATTTAAGATCCAGATTTTCATAAAAATTTCAGTTCTCCCTAAAATCCCTCATATTACTAACGAGATTATCATCTATCAAAACCGAAGAGTTATAAATTCCTCTCTCAATTCTTCTATAGATACAAACACCCATCATTGCAGCATTATCCTGACAGTAAATCCGCTGGGGGAGAAATATATTAAAACCCTTAAACCTTTTATATAGTTCTTTTCTTAGAAAACTGTTTGCACTCACACCGCCGCAAACTACTATATTTCTAACACGATATCTGTTTACTGCAAGTTCAAGTTTGTTCAAAAGACTCTCAACAACACAAGACTGAAATGATTTGACAATCTTTAGTTTTTCCATTTGGGTTATTTTTTTAAGGTCCCTCACATAATATGCAACCTGTGTCTTAATCCCGCTAAATGAATAATCAAAACTATTTTTTACATCTGGTACACTAAATAATTTTACTTCTTTCCTTAATTTTTTACTCATTTTGTCTATAATAGGTCCACCGGGATATCCAAGATTAAGCATCTTTGCAACCTTATCAAATGCCTCTCCACAGGCATCATCTCTTGTTTTTCCAATAACCTTGTAATTACCATAACCTTGGGAATACCACAACTCTGTATGCCCACCTGAAATAAGAAGCCCTATACAAGGAAATTTTATCTTATTAACTATTTTATTTTCAGCAAGTTCAGGCGATAAAAAATGCCCCTCAAGATGGTTTAATCCCATAATAGGACATTTAAAAAACTCTGATAATACAAAAGCAGATACCTTTCCAACAAGAAGAGAACCCTTAAGTCCCGGACCTCTTGTAAATCCGACAAGATCAAGTTTTTTTATACCAAGTTTTTTAATAAGATGAGATATCTTTTCGCTATGATATCTACTTGCAACCTCCGGAACAACACCACCCCATTTTTTGTGAGTTTCAACCTGAGAATAAACATAATGCCTTATAAGTTTTCTGCCTTCAAAGACAGCAACTGATGTCTCATCACAACTTGTTTCAATAGCAAGATATATCATTTATCTGAAATCTCCTTGAGTACATCCATCATTGAGAACACCTCAATCGCTTTGTTTAAAACTTTATCCTCAATCTTTGATTTTTCTTTCTTTTTTCTCACATCAGGATAATAAATATCCTCTCTCTCTTCATAAAGTTTGATCTCCTCATCTTTTGTTAGATTTATCTCAATATCCGGTTTAATTCCACCACTACCTGTCTTAGGGTCCCTTTGGATAAGATCTCCATTTGGTGTATAGTACTTTGCTATGGTAAGTTTTACAGCAGAGCCATCTGAAAGCGGAATCATCGTCTGAACACTTGCCTTACCAAAAGTCTTTTCACCGACAACAATTGCCCTCTTGTTATCCCTTAAAGCACCAGCAAGTATTTCGCTTGCTGATGCTGAATACTTATTTACAAGAACAACAAGAGGAATCTTAGAATAAGGTGCTGTGGAGTTAGATCTGTATTCTGTATAGTCCTTAGGATTTCTTCCCTTGGTATAGACAATAAGTTTATTTGAATCAAGAAACATTTTTGCTATTTCTATACTTGAAAGAAGAAGTCCACCAGGATTGTATCTAAGGTCTAAGATAAGTTTTTTCATTCCCTTGGACTTAAGTTCTTCAATTGCCTTTTTAAAATCATCAACCATAGTGCTTGTAAACTCAATTATTCTAATCATACCCACATCTTTTGTAAGCATCTCATATTTAATCGTCTCAATCTTTATCATCTCTCTTACAAGTTCCACATCAAATATATTCCATCCCTCATCCTTTTTTTCTGGCTCTCTTGCAATGGTTATCTTAACCTTTGTGCCTGGTTTTCCCCGCAGCTTTTCAACTATTTCCTCCGATGATTTATTTTCAGTTGATTCCCCCTCTATCTTAATTATTCTATCCCCTGGATATATCTTTGCCTTATAGGCAGGAGTATTTGGAAGTGGTGTTACCACAATAGGCCAACCATCCTTTATATCTATTCTTATTCCTATTCCTCCAAACTCACCCTCGGTATCATCCTTAACCCTCTTATAAACACTCTCCTTTAAAAATTGTGAAAAATCATCAAGGCTTGAGACCATTCCTATAATTGCAGAGTATATAAGGTCCTCATCCTTTCTTTCCTCAACATACTCGGACTTTATTATCTCAAATGCCTCAACAAAAACCTTTATCTTCTGATATGTTGAATCAATAGCATAATTTATATAAGGAACTGAAAATCCAATTATACCTGCAATAAATGCTGTGATAAAGATTTTTCTCCACTTCATTTCTACCTCCTTATCTTAACCACTCAACTGGATTTAATGGGATATCACCTCTTCTAAGCTCAAAATAAAGAACCTCCTGTTTTTTCCTATCTCTCTCATCAAATCCAACACTTCCAATAACAGTTGATGTTGTAACATAAACACCATTAGAGACATAGATATCATTTAAAAAACCGTACGTTGAAAAAAGATTTTCCCCATGATCAATAATAACAATCTTTCCAAAGCCTTTAAACTGCCCACTGTATACAACACTACCACTCATAACAGGCCTGACATTTTTATCTGATGATGGTTTTATTTTTATACCATCGTTTACAAGATAAGTTTTTAATTCACTAACATACTCTTTCCCAAATCCCTTAACAATTACACCCTCAACAGGCCAGGGTAGTGATTTCTTTTCAAGGTTTAAAGAAATCTTCTCATCTTTTCTATAAGGAGATGTTTTTTCAATCTTTTTAATAAGTGTAGTAAGATTGTTGGCAGTTCTATTTAGTTCATCTATCTCTCTTTTTAACTCAGACAATTTTTTATCAGTAGAAATAAGCTCTTTTTGAGTAAGTTGTATACTCCGCTTATTTTTTTCATACTCCTTTATAGTCGTATTTATTTCTTTAATATAACTTTCTTTTTTTTGAGACAGATTTGTAATACTTTGTGAGATATTTTTTACCTTTTTTTCAATTGTTTTTGCATAATCTGATTTGTATATTATCATATTTCTTTTTATTATTCCAGTTATAAGTTCATTTGTTCCATAAAAGTAAAGTTCTGAAAACCCTGAAAGATAAAGCGATGCTATATCATTGTTAAACTCATTTATAAGGTTTTTATATGTATCATTTAAAATATTGTAAATCTTCCTGTTTTTATCTATATCATTCTTTATCGCCTCAAGTGTTTTAGTTAATTTTTCTTTTTTCTGAATAAAATTTTTTTCACTCTCCTTTAATTTCTTCATTTCCTGAAGAATCTTTTCATATTTTTCCATATACGTTTCAATCTCTTTATTCTTTTTTTCAATTTCCGATTTTATTTTTTCAAGTTTATCTATGTTTTGATTATACATCTTCTGAGAGAAAGAAGGTAGAGAAAAGAAAAAAACTAAAGAAAAAAATATTAACTTTTTTTCCATTGATACAAAACCCACCCAACTACTCCACCACTTATAAGAACACATAGATTATAATAAAATCCTGGCCAGTACCACAACTGACTAATATACTTTGTTGGATAAACTATGAAATATACTGACAATATTCCACAAAGAGACCCAAACACACCGTCAAAAAACCATTTCACAGATTCACCAAAAGAAGATAAAACACCACCTACTCCCACATACAACACCGCAGATACAAGTATAACAAAAACAAGAGCAACTGTAATCCCTATAATTAGAAACAGCAATCTTTTATAAAACTCAATATGCATTATTGCTACGACCTCATCTGGTTTATATCTTATGTCAGTAATACTATCGTTTTTTGAAAGTGTATCAACTATCATATCTATGTTCCCAAGAAAAACTGGATCTACTTCTATTTTTATTATATCCGGTATAGGATTTAAAGCCATTGATTTTATTGAAAGATACAAAAGATTATCAGTTTTTTCAAGGTCATTTAAAATTCTATCACGACTTATATACTCAATACCCTTAGCCCATTTATTTTCAAGAATCTTCTTCTTCACATCCTCAACATTGCTTTGCTTTTTTAAAGCAACAACTATTCTAAAGTCATTTAAAAGAAGATTTGATATATTTCTTACCTGAAAATAAAAAAACAAGACCACTTCAAAATACACTCCCATAATCAAGGTAGCAAGGAAAACTATTCTGTACCCCTTCTTAGTATAACTCATATATTACATTTTATCAATTTTTTCTAATCAAAGAGTTCGCTTATGGATTGTCTTAGATGGTTTCTTTTTATTGATTCGGCAAGAAGTTTTGCAACAGTCACGGTTTTTATTTTCTTACTCCTTGAATGGTTAAAATATATGGTATCGGTTACAACTACTTCAGAGATTTCGGAATTATCTATTCTTGAAATTGCATCCTTTGAAAAAACACCATGGGTTGCAAAAGCAATTATTTTTTTTGCACCTGCTTTTTTTATTGCATCACATACAGATGTAAGCGTTCCTGCAGTATCTATCATATCATCAAAAACAAGGCAGTCCATACCTTCAACCTTTCCTATTATATTAAAAACCTCAGCCATATTAGGTTTAGGTCTTCTTTTATCAACTATAACAAGCCCAAGATCAAGTCTTTTAGCAAATGACCTTGCTCTATCAACACTTCCTATATCGGGAGATACTACAACAGCATTTGAAAGGTCCATTCCATTAATATACTCAAGAAATACCGGTCTTGCATAAAGGTTATCAACAGGAATATCAAAAAAACCTTGAATTTGCGGGGCATGAAGGTCTATTGTTATAACTCTATCAGCACCAGCAACAGTCAAAAGATTTGCAATAAGTTTTGCACTTATCGGAACCCTTGGTTCAGCCTTCCTATCAGCACGAGCATAACCAAAATAAGGCATAACAGCAATTATTCTTCCAGCACTTGCCCTTTTAAATGCATCTATCATTACAAGAAGTTCCATAAGATTTTCATTTACAGGATTAGATGTTGATTGTATTATGTAGCAATCAGCACCTCTTACATTTTCAAGAATCTTTACATCAATCTCACCATCAGCAAACCTACCAACTTTTATCTTACCAAGAGGTATTTGAAGTATTTCAGAAATCTTTGATGAAAGAACTGGATTTGAATTTCCACAAAAAATTTTAAGTTCTCCAAGTTCCCAGTATCTTCTCATAAAGTCCCCTTTATTTTTTTCTATCTTTTATTACCTGACGCTCCCTTGCAATTGCAAGTTTTCCATTAGGAACATCCTCTGTTATAGTAGAGCCAGCACCTATAAGAACATCACTTCCTATTCTTATAGGAGCAACAAGATTAGTATTTGAACCGATAAATGCTCTATCACCTATAATAGTTTTATGTTTCTGTTTTCCATCATAATTACAAGTTATTGTTCCTGCACCTATATTCACATTCTCACCCATCTCAGTGTCTCCAACATAACTTAAATGTGGAACCTTAGATCCTTTTCCTATTCTTGATTTTTTAACCTCAGAAAAGTTTCCTATCTTTGCCCCTGGTCCTATCTCACACTCAGGCCTTATATGTGAAAATGGTCCTATAGATGAATTTTCTTTTATAACACTTCCATTTATATAAGAAAAAGGTTTTATAACACAATTATCTTCGATAAAACTATCGTATACCATAACATATGGACCTATACTTACATTTTTACCTATCTTACACCTACCAATTATATATGAGCCAGGATAAACAATTGTATCAATACCAATCTCTGCCTCCTCTGAAATATATGTATTGTTTATATCCTTTATTATAACACCTTTATCAAGATTTGCCTTTGCATTTATCAAATAGTATTTTCTTTCAAGTTCAACAAGTTCCTCTTTTGAGTTTGGTCCAGTTATCTCAAGTTCATCATCAATTATAATTGAGCCAATTTTCCCACCATCCTTACTTATATTCTCAATTGCATCAGTTAAATAATACTCATTTTTATTTCCTTTTGGCTTTAGATTTGAGATTGCTTTTATAAGTTTTTTGGTTTTAAATATATAAACCCCGCTATTTATCTCAGATACATCGCTATATTTTCCCTTAAGTTCATCTTTTTCAACTACTGCTTTTATCTTTCCTTTTTCATCTCTTATTATTCTTCCATAATTTTTTGGATCATTAAGTTTTACTGTAAGAAGAAAGCAATCAAAATCACCTGAAATAAATTCTTCATACATTTTTTCAATGGTTTTTATTTTTATTAGAAAAACATCACCAGAAAGTATTAAAATATCTCTTGTATTTTTTATGAACTCTATTGATTCATAAACCGCCTGTCCGCTTCCTTTGAGAAGTTTTTGTTCTATAAACACAAATTTTTTCAAATACAATGGAAAACTTTTTTCAATTGTCTCTCTAACCATCTCACTTTTATGACCAATTACAATAAATATTTTTTGAAAATCAAGTTTTAAAAGTTTTTCTATTATTCTATTTATAATAGGTTTTGAGTCAAATAGATGAAGAACTTTTGGAATATCTGATTTCATCCTTGTGCCAAGACCTGCAGCAAGGATAAGTGCTGATTTCTCCATAATTAAATTTTACTAAAATTTAAAACCAACTGAAAATTTATGAGAATATCCAAGCTCTCCATAAGGATTTAATGAATAATCAAATTTAAATTTTTTATAATAATAACCAATACCTACTGAAAAACCAGACCAAAATCCAAGTTCATTACCATAAAATCTATATTTATAAGCAGTTCTAATACTAAAATAGCTATTTATCTCTTTTTCAACTCCAAAAATAAAATACGGATAATTATCAATATATTTAAGAACAGTAAAAGAAAATTTTAAACCATAATCATCAATACTACTCCAAATCCCAGTTCTAAATAAAAGCGGAAGTTTATATCTTTCATTTTCAAATTTAATTCCTCTACCTATGTTATTTATTCCAAAATCAAAGTTATAAGCTTTTTCTTTTATTTTAATCTCCTTTCCAACTCCAATATCAAGAGCAAGAGTATCGCCTCTATAATTATCAATCTTTTGAGATATGTATTTTAGAGAAAATCCAAGTCCAAGATTTTTATATAAAAAAGCGTATGAAAAACTAAATGCAAGGTCATCTGCTCCAAACTTTCCTTCAACTGGACTTGGGGAGAAAGGGTCTGACTCATTTAGACCGCTTCTTTTCTCAAGTCCGCTTAAAGATAGATAATTAAGTGAAAAAACATAATATGACTTAGAATCTAAAAATATATTCTTTGTTTGATTGCCAATTGCAAAGTATGATTGCTCTATATTTGAAATGTGAAAATTATGAGAAAGATAAAAATTCTTATTTCTATATCCCGCAGCAAAGGAAGGGTTGTAAAAAACAGACGATAAATCCTCACCATCATTTATAACACTTCCACCAAGAGATGAATAATAAGCACCAACAGGAATTTTCAAAAAAGAAGCAGAAGTTGATCCAGCACTTGGATAAATTTTTTCAGAATACAAAAAACCCTGAAAAACAATCATTATCAACATTAAAATCCTACCCATCATAAATTCTCCCTTTTCACTTCTCACCTCTTACCTCTAAAATCCCCCTTTATTTCCCCCTTTATTAAAGGGGGAATGAGGGGGATTTATTTCTCACTTTATTATCGCAAGTTTTTTATCAATCTTTTTTGTCTTATTAGCAGTTTTTGCTTCAAAAACATAAATATAAACACCACTTGCTATGTTTCTTATATTCCACTCAATTTCTTCTATCTTTCCACCCAAAACATTCTTTTTCTCAAGTTTATCAATCATCTCTCCGGCTATATTATAAATTCTTACCTCAACATCAGCGTTATAATTAAGCGAAAACTTAAATATAAGTTTATCACCCTTACTAGGATTTGGATATGTATATACAAAACTATCATCAAAAACATCACCTTGAGGAATGTATCCAAAAACTCCATACCTTCCAAGATTTTCTACATCTGCTGTAATTACATTTGAAGATGTATCAAGATTAAAATTTCTAATCATCTTCCAAGCATTTCCATCAAGATAAAAAATCCTAAGTGTATTTTCATCAATTGTTCCAATTTCATTTTCATTATAAAAAATAGAAATTCTTGCTTTTCCTTTAAGAGAAGTTGAAGGATTTGATGAGACAAGTTCATATAAAAGAGGAGTAACCCTAAAAGAATTTCCATTAAAATTACTTAAAGACATACTTCCTAAATCTAAATTAACCCTTCTAAAAATCAAATAATCATCTTGAGTAAGTGAATTTTCAGGAATTTTAACATACGAGCCATCCTCACTATAAAGCATTCCACCACCAATTCTACTTACAAATATATAATTATCAGCAGAAACTGCTGATTTTATTTCACTCAAACTTATATTTGTAGAGTCATAGGCACCAACTTGATAATAATACTTAACACCATTTAAAGCATTGTTATCAATATAACCAGAAACACCTTTATCAACAACTGCATATGGTTTTTGATAATCAAAAGTTATAGATGTTGATCTAAAAATTTTATAACCATAAACATCATCCTCACCCTTTCCATCATCAGAACTTAAATCCCACAATAAAGTTATTCTTCCCCCTCTGTCTTGTGGGGCATCGAATGCATTAAAATTTGATGGAGGGGAAGGGGGTTTAAGATCTATCTGTGGATTTCCGCTAACATAATCTGAAATCTCTCCGCAGTTTCCGGCAAGGTCACAGACACTTAAAACAAAATAATATGTCAGATAACTAAAAAGCCCTTTTATTAAAACACTTTCAATCTCATTAGGATTTGCCAAAACACTTCCTATAATTTTTGTAGATTTATCAATTTCAAACGGATAATATGTTGAGTAATAAATCTCATATGATGATGCCTTTCCAATATTTCCATCATCTCCAACCTCAACCCAACTTAAAACTAAACTTCCTCCTTTACTTCCTTTATTTACTCTAATATCATTAACCTTTGCTGGTGGAATATTATCATTAAAAGGATTATCATTTACTGAGTATGCTGATGAGATATTAGAAAAATCACTTTCAATCCATCCATCAAAAGCGCTTACTCTATAAGAAAATGTTGAACCGCATATTGCGTTTTTGTCAATATATATTTTTGATGTTGTTGAATAAATAAGTCTCCAGTTATCATAGCCATAAGAACTTCTATATATATTAAAAATAAAATCATTACTTGGATAATCCCAAGTTAATAGAATTTTATTGCAGTTATCATTTGGATTATCTTTTGCTAAAAGATTTTGTGGTGGAAATGTCTTTGAGTTTTTTCTTATAATCTTTGAAGTTTCAGCAATAACTTCATTATTAGAATTATAAATTATTCCTTTAATTGTATATGTTGAATTTGAAAGAGTTGATAAATCCCAGTTAATATTTAAATCTACATCAGAAGAGGAAACAGAACCACTTGAAATTCTTGTAAAATTAGAACCATCCAAAGAATATAAAAAGTCATAAGAACTTGCCCCAGAAATTTTTCCTTTGAGAGATATCATATAGTTTGAACTTATAATCTCATCATATGGGATATTAATATATAGATACTCCGACGCCTTAAAAGCCCTTACTATTCCTGAGTACTCAGAAACTACTACATATCCATCAGATATTGCTGGTGATGAGTATGATGGTGATGTTAAATCAAATTCTTTTAATATTCCCCCTGTTGAAGAGATAACATAAAACTTTGAGTTATTTGTTGTAAGAAATATTTTATCACTAGCAACTGATGGAGATGCAGAAATTTTATACTCAGATACAACTCCAACATTAAAAGTTGAAAATTTTATGGAATAATCCGAAAGTTTAATTCCAAAAAAAGATGTAGATGAATTTCCTGCAACAAAATAGATAGTATCACTCGATAAAGCGATAGACGACGAATCCTGCCAGTTCCAATTGTCATTTTCAATATTCCCAGTTAAATCATTAGATTCGTAAAGAAGTGATGTAGAAGTTGAGTTATTAACATATAAACCTCTCTCATCATAGCCAGGAAGTGAGTAAATTTTTCCGGTTAACTCATTGCAACTTATTGCTTTATTTTCAAAAGAACCACCCTTTGTTTGATAATACTTTAAATCGCTTAAATCTGTATTTGCAGAATAAATTCTTCCATCATTTCCACCAAAAATAATTCTATTATTACAAAAAGTAATTGCTGAGTTTATCGGTTTTTCAAATGAAATCTTTTTAACAATCTCACCAGTTTTAAAATCAAGAATAAAAATTGAATTTACTGGAACACCAACGCCTACATAAATAAGACCATTTTTATAATTTCTATCGCCAAAATAAATAAGTGGTGATGAAGAAATAAGACCACCTAAATATTTTTTCCATAAAAGATTACCGCTGTTTATATCAATTGAATAAACATTTCCATCCATTGAAGGAACTATAATAGTATCCGATGAAACTGCTGGTGTTGCATCATTAAATCCATCAGTTGAATAATCCCAAAGCCAATTGCCTGTTTTTAAATCAAGACATACAACATAACCAAATCTCGTTGTAATAAAAACCTTTTCTTTATAAATAACAGGTGATGAGATTATCTGTCCTGGGACCTCGACACTCCATATTTCTTCAATTGGGACCTTCATAAATTCATCCACATATCCGGTTCTTTTTGAGTTTGCCATAAAATAAGGCCAATCAGAATAAAGAAAACTTGAGAAACTAATCAAGATAAAAAACAACTTAAAAACATTCATAAAAACCTCACCACAAATCAATTACAAAAACTTTTCCAGCATTAGTTGAAAAACCTAAATAACCACTCCAATTATCAAGCGACATCTCTCCTTTAATCTCACTTCCTATATAAACTGGAAATCCTGGTTTTAAGTTAAATGTATCTAAATCAAGAGCATATAGATATTTTCCGCTTGCAAAATAAACGCTTCCGTTCCACTCAATTGGCATAGTTCTTATAGGATATCCGCTATCAAAATATGAAATTATCTGTCCGTTTACTGAATCTATTTTATAAACTCTTCCACTTTCATCACCAATTAAAACATATGTAGAATACATTACTTTAAATGGCGATGAATATGTCCCAGCATTAAGCGTAACATCGCTCCACTGGGATGGTTTTACTGTAAGATTTGAGGCAACCCTTGAATATAGTTTTCCATCACTTGATGCGATATATAAATTATTTGAAGCAGCAGAATAAGCCGAGTCAACAAACGGTGCTGAATAAACAGAGCCGCTGGTCAAAAAGTTATTTATGACAACTCCATCTGTCAACCTAAATGCAACAACTTTTCCATTATTAAGCCCAGCCCAACCAAGATTTACATCACTTCTAAAATCAATTGAAAGAGATGTGTTTACTTGAGAATCAATTCCATTATCAAAACTCCATCCGCTACAAACATTCCCATCCGCTTTATTTAAACAATAAATCTTATTGTTTATAGTTCCAAAATATATTTTTGTATCTGAGTCATATATATCGCCTTTTACTGTGGTTCCTATATTTGTCTTCCAAACAACACTAGCATATGTCCCATTATCCTGAACTTTATAAACATCACCGTTTTCACAAACAAAGTATATAAAACTCTCATCATTTGCTCCCCAACTTACAAGAGGTGATGTTTTAATTGGTGAAACTGGAGATGTAGTAAATACCCATTTTTCATTACCATTATTATAATCTATCGCTCTTAATTTCCCATCTTTTCCAGATACATAAACATCAGTCCCTGTTATCCAGTTAACCGAAACCATCTTATCAATATTTGAAACCTCGCCAGTATCATAGGACCAAACATCTTGTGATTGTTGAAGTATTGCTGTAATTGTTGAGGAGTTTATTTGAGAATTATTATTTTTGTTTTGAGAAATAAGATTTATTGAATCAGAAACACTCATCAAAGAAAGATCAATTTTTGCAACAAATGAGTTTGGATTTGCATCGTAAGAATTATCGGAAGATACAATAACAACAAAATATGTTGATGTTGTTTTTGAAGGTATAAATGAAAGTGTATCAGTTGAAATTGAAAGAGTTAACGGATTATTATCAAAATAAAGATTTGACAAAGATATAACCTCATCAACATCTATCCCTTCCTCAAAAACTCCAATATTTCCATAATTTGAGTCCTTGATTATTTTTATAAACTTAAATAAATCTTTCATCTGAGATGTGTTTAGCAAAATATTATCTGTTGTTCTAAACTCAAGAGTTAAAGTTGTAAAATAAACATCATAATTTGATGGGTTATAAATATCAATTCTAAATATATCAACTTCTTTATTTGAATTTAACCAATTAGAATTGCTAAACTGAGCAACTACATTCATTGATGATTTATCAATCGTAATACTTGAAACCCATATATTTGGTGAAGATGTGTCTGAATTATCAAGAGTTAAAAGTACATTATAACTTGCGCTTGAAACAAGAGTATTTCCATCAATATCAGTAAAATTATCTATGTTAAATGTAAGCGATTGAGTTGAGATATCAGAAAGATTAAATCCAAGACCTGATAATCTGTATATATGAGGTGATTTATTATCTTTCAAATCAGTATTTATAAATACAATTAAATCATTTGACCCACCAGCAAAATCAGAGTTAAGTTTAATTTTTATTGGGAAATTGGAAGGAAGATATATATTTGAGTAAGGATAAATAAGATTATTTGATGAGGCAGTTCCATAATTTGAGTTTCTTGAAAAAGGTGTTGGAACACTTAGAATTGTAAAATCAGATGTATCATTATCGCTATCAAGACCATCATTTATTCTTCCAATTGATGTATTTGAGTTTGCAGGAGCATAAACACCGGTTCCAATAAGAGTTGCTTTATAATCATAAAGAATATTTGTGCTTCCTTTCCAACTCACCCTATCAATTGTCTGTCCATTTTCATTTTCAAGAACAACAAAATCACCATCAGCATTTAAGTTTGTATTAAATACAGAAATCCAGTTATACCCATCATTGCTTATAGATGACTCATCAATTACAGTGTAAGAATGCGGATAAATTTTCCTTGTAAATTTAAAAACAGAATCAGAGTTTTTATTTCTCAAAACAAAGTTTGTAAGAGTATAAGTTGATGATGAGTTATTATAAAGTTCAATAAATTTATATCCGGAATAAGAGATCTCATTTATTTTAACATCGCTTGAAATAGAGTTAGCATATCCTGACGTTGGGGTTGGATCTATTTCAAGATAAGGTGAGCCATCATATATTCTTGAAAATGATTTTCCAGTTGACAAAATTGGCCATTGAAGTTTATCAACTATCTTCCCTTCTGCGTTTTTAAGCAAAACACTGTAACTTTGAGCAGAGTTCATAGAACCAAGATTTATAAGTTTAAATGAACCAGAGTTTATAGTATCAGTTGATGTTCCACTCCACATAACTACTTCAGTGCCGTTTAAATCAACTGCACTTTGTTTATAAACAATGCTCCAACCATTTAAATTAAAATTATTCTGAGTGTTGTTATAAAGTTCAACCCAGCTATTTCCACTGATATCAGGATAAACCTCGTTTATAAAAATATTTAAACTCTGTGGTAAAGAGGATGCAACATTTGATATACTTGAAATATTTCCTGTTTTATCTTTTACTTTTATTGCAAAATAATAAGTAGTATTTGGATCTAAATCATAAACAATTATTGACTCAATAGAGCCACTTGAAAGAGGAACTCCAGAATAATTATAGGTTGTAGCCAAATTAAAAAGTGCCTCAGTTATCTGATAAGTTGCATATTTAATGATATATCCACCTTGAGTATTATTTAAGCCATTATCAGAAGGCGATGTAAAATTAAGAACAACCGTTCCAAGTGTTGGTCCTTTTGAAGCAGTAAGGTTAGTTATTGAATTCGGTGGTATTGTATCTTTTAAAACCTTAAATGCGTCAACCAGAGTTGTTGATGATCCAGCCAAATCCCAAACTCTTACGCTTATGTAATTTGTCCCATCGCTAAGTAGTGAAAAATTTATGTTCCAATCTGTCGTATAATAATTTCCAATGCTTCCACTTGATATTAAAAACTCACCAACAAAATCACCACTCATTGAACTTGATTTATAAACAAGATAAGTTATAGTTGAAATTCCAGAGCCACCGCTATCAAAAAAGTCAATGTTTATACTTCCAACACCTGTTGATGTCCAGAAATTAAATGAATCAGAACTTAAATTATTTACAATTGATGGTGGAGTTGTATCTTTTTTAATATAAAATGCGTCTTGTGCAATGCTTGATACATTTCCTGCATTATCAAAGACCCTTACAGAGACATAACTTATACCTTGTGGAAGTTTATCAAATGTATTTTGAGTAATCTGCCATGATTGGTTATAATCATCAAGGTTTATACCAATTACTTGTGGTGTCCAATCTTCAACAAGAGTTCCTCCATTTGATGGTAGAGTATAAATCCTTGTCTCAATCCTTGATAGTTTTGAGCCGCCTGTATCATTTGCATAAACAGAATAATAACCTGTATTTGAATTCCTCCACACATCATCACCGCTTTGATTATCCGTTAATGTTGGCGGGGTATTATCCTGCTGATCATATACAAAACCATAAACCTCCATATTAAAATTAGATGCTGAGTTTGTATGCTGAAAGTTAAGATTATCTCCAGCACCAACCCAAGCCCCATTTGTCCATAGAGTTGATTTTATATATCTTGATGCATCAACCCCAATTGCTGTCACATTATTTGTGTTTGGATCTGTAAAAAGATTTATATATGTTATACTACCAACCCATACAGTATTATCATTTGTAACAGTCACAGATGGGGATGCTGGGCTCCATGTACCATTTTGCCAGGTTATCCAATCAAATTTGTTATCAATTGCTCCTATATCATCAACAGAGACAGCAATAAATCTACCAGTATTTGTCTCCCAGGTGCAATCAGTATTTCTTGTTGTAATACCACTCATTGCGGTATCTGCTGTTGGAAGAGCGCTCCATCCCTCAGTTCCACTTGGTCTCCATATAGAAACATTCCACGATGCAGTCCCATACATCGCTGTAAGCCCAATTCTATTTGATGATGGATCTGAGCATAATCTAATCCAACTAACAGATGCAGCAAAATTTGGACCAGTAAGCGTTGAACCCCAAGTTGAAGTTGAGTAATATTTTCTATAATTTGTTGTTGTTCCAGTTCCCCATAAAGCAAGAAGATCGCCTGTAAGTGTCTCAAAGGCAATATCCCATGATTGACGAGAAGCGTTTGAAAGCGATGTTGTTAGATTTGTATTTGAAATCCAGGAAGTTCCATCCCATATTAAAACGCTAAAACCTGAATTTGCATCACTAATACCAAAAGCAACTTTATCACTTCCAGTAATCGCTTTTGCTCTAACCCAGTTTATGCTTCCACTAAGCCCGCTTACACTAAGTCCTGTTGGATTTACAACCCAAGCGCTTTGTGTTGCTGAATAAATTGAATAATTTACATATCCAGCAGTTCCATTATAATAAACAAAAATCAATCTTGCTGAGTTTTGTTCAAACTCAATATCAAAATTCTTAACCGAAGAACTTCCATAAGAAGGTGCAGGCGATGGTGTTATATCGCTCCACAAGCCACTTTCTCCATCATATTTAAGTATTTTTATTAAGCCATTTGAAAGTGAAACTGCTGCAAATTTTTGATTTCTCACAACAGGAACTGATTTTAAAACAATCCATTTTGCTTGAGAGCCAAGATTTATATTTGTATTAAATTCACTGCTCCAAACACCAGTTGAGTATTGAATTCTATATCTTAAATAATTATCGCTACTCACACCATATAAAACCATTGCTGCTCTTGGTCCTCTTGGAGTTGATGTTCCAATAACAACATTTGATATTGAACTTATATTTCCAACCTCATCATATGCTTTTATTGCAATTGAGTAAGTTGTATTTGGTATAAGCCCATCTATTATCCTTGTCTCAAGATTTCCATATGGAAGCGGCTGCCAAGTTTGATTATATGTATTTGCAGAATCAAAATTGGTCTCATTTATTAAAAACGATGATGAGTATTTTACTATATAGCCAGTTGCAGTTCCACTTGATTGAATTCCTTTAACTCCATCACCTGGCGCAGTGAAAGTTATTTGAATCTGTCCTTCAAATGGACCTGTTGATGCATAAAGATCTGTTATCGAATTTGGTGGTGTTTTATCAAGACCAGCATAATTTGATGTTGAGTTTGAAATTGAGTAATTACCTGCCTTATCATATGCTCTTATTGCAACATAATATGTAGTTCCTGCTATCAAATTTTCAATCATCAATGATTCGTCCTGCCCATATGATTTTGGAATTATTGTTGAGATAAAAACATTTGAAGAATCAAAATTAGAATCATTTATACTTCCATCAGTTCTTAAAGCAATCTTATAATACTTAACCGCTCCCAAATTTCCATCATCGCCAGGAGCACTCCAGCTTATTAAAAGATTTCCTTCATCTGTTGCTTGAGTTGGTGTTATAGCATTTAAGTTTGTTATAGATGATGGTGGTGTTGTGTCTTTTTGAATATAGAAAACATCAACTGCTTTTGTTGAATATCCAAGCCCATCCCACACATAAACACTTACATAACTTGTATTTGATGGCAAAAGATTCCAAACACTATCACTAATTCCCCAGTTATTATGATATGAACTCTGTCCTAAATTTTCAAATATAGACCCACTTGAAATTAAAACTCCGTTTTCACCTGTTTGTGGATATATTTTATAAATAGCGGAACTCAGTCCAATTCCATAATCATCAAAATAAACCTTAAAAATATTTCCAGGATTTAATCTATACCAGTTAGTATCGCCATCTTGAAGATCTGTAATCACTGGCAAATCAGTATCTTTTTGAATATAAAAAACATCGCTTGAGATATAAACATTATCAGCAACATCTTTAATTTTTAAACTAACATATGATTTTTTATTTGTTGGAAGAGCATTAAAATCAGCTGATGAAATCTGCCAATCGCTTGTATAATAAGTTGTTCCTTGAGTTAAACTTAAACCAAGATTATGCCAATCAATTATAACATCATTTCCATTTGTTGAAGTTGAAAATCTTATC
>Ga0272449_1000527_pt1 | contig 45336 bp, 23 predicted proteins | sample YNPCB0241_FD_198679 | JGI IMG/M metagenome (GOLD analysis project Ga0272449, IMG submission 198679) | Hot spring sediment microbial communities from Yellowstone National Park, WY, United States - YNP-CB-024-1 | ecosystem: Environmental > Aquatic > Thermal springs > Hot (42-90C) > Sediment...
TGGTGTCGTGGTCGGAGAAGCCGTAACCAGCGAGTGGCCCGTAACTTGCGGAAATGGGAGCCGGCAGTCGGTCCCTACCGCCGAACAACTTCCTGCCCTTGATCCCGTGTGATTAGTTCCCCCGCTGCCTAATGAGTCACAGAAACCGCAACATGTGCCAAGGAAAGCACGGACAATAGCGATAGATTGGACCAGAGGCTTTGCCCCCTGCAAATTTCACACCTTCGCTTTCCGGACTTTTCCTGGCTAGCGGCCTCAGCCACGTGTGAGATCTCTGGGGTCGGGACAACCCAAACCGCACGAAACCGAACTAGGCAGTCAGGGAATCCGCTGAAACCCCGTAGCATTCCTCCGTCCACAGGTTGCCTCACCATGGAAGTTCGTAGGGGCGGGGAAGCTTCGACCGAAGTCAACCTGTTTCCTGCCATGTCGGAGGGACGCGATCCCATCGATTCTCCCCCGGACTCAACCCGTATCTGTTGCCCCCTGTCGGAGGGGAGGGAATCACAAAGTTATCCTCGTCGGCTTTCTCGGCTGTTGCCCCCACACAATGGGGAGGACACGCAGCCCGTAGGGAATAACACTAGCACCTGCCAGGAACGGCAGCACGTTTGCCGCGGGTCAAAAGTTTGCCAGTTGGCCTAACTTCGCTAACTTTTCAAGATTCAGGAAATTACTTACATAGTTGTGGGGTACTCAATCTCGGGGTATCCCGGTGCCTCCAAGTTGAGTTTCGATATATGGGCGTTGTTTTAGATCTGTGCGGAGAAGGCTAGTTAAGGTGTGACTTGGAGCCACGGGGGAAACCAAACTCCTTGTATTGGAAAGCCCCTCCGGACCTGATGCCGGCCTTTCCCGCCCAATCAGTTAGGACGAGCCGTTCGCGGAATTAGAACTTCGGGCAAGAAAAAGAGGGAATGGGCTTTTCCTTTCTCCACCCCCCTGAAATGATTGTGTCAAAGACCACCACGCGATCTTCCGGTAAACCTTGACACAACCCGCCAAAAGCGGTATCGTGAGGTAAGCGTGGCAGGTTGGAGAGATAGACCCGGCGGGGCGACAGCCCGCCACCCGGGTCTATTTTGTTATCGGGACTGAACCGTTCGAAAGCACCGTCGTAAGTGAACTAAGTTTGTGATTAATCAGAAAAGTTCGGAGGTGGCAGGACCGGTTTTGGGGCGAACTGGCCTAAGGCCTGCAAGGTTTCACTGTCTTAACCAGGGAAATGCTGTCGCCCGTTTATAAGAGGCTTTAAACGGAGGGCTGCAACCGCAAGTGGCGGCCCTTCGAGGTGTTTGTGGGGGAAACTGTGGTGCCATAATGGCCGAAAACTTGGTTGGCCGGCAGGCTGACGAACCTCTAAGCCTTACGTTGGGCCTTGTGCGATTAGGTAGAGAATAGCCCACAGGAGTTTAAGTCCTCGGCATCCGAAGAGCTCCATCCTTCGGATTGGGAAGTGGGAGGGTGAGGAAGGGTCGTAAAGATAGTTGAGAGTAGGCCGTGAGCGTCATACTTCGGCCGGTACACCGCTACATATATTTCGGCGAGAACAACTAGGGCCTCAGGGGGTAATCAGGGGGAGGACCAAGCTGGGCAGGATCTTGACATCTGAAGTAGGAGCTAGCAACCCGCGTTCAAGGGGAGAGAAGTTTAGGTTCGATGGACGCCCAAGAAATCCTTCGCATGGTGGATGTTATTCATCGGGATAAGAATATCCCGAAGGAGACGGTGTTTTCTGCAATTGAATCGGCTCTTTTGCTGGCGGCACGAAAAAGCCTCGGGGATGACGCGGATATCCACATTCGGGTAGACCGGCAAACCGGGCGGATAAGTGGCACGCACAACGGTCAGCCTTTTGACCCCGACGAATTTTGCCTGCGGATTGGGGCCCACGCCGCCAAGCAGGTGATCCTTCAGAAAATCCGTGAAGCCGAACGGGATGTCCTCTTCGAGGAATATCAAAGCCGCCTCAATCAACTGGTCACCGGAACGGTTCATCGAATCGAGGGGGGAAGTGTCATCGTTTCCCTTCCGAGTAACGTCGAGGCCGTCCTCCCTCGCTCCGAGCAAATTCGCGGAGAGACGTATCATCCCGGGGACCGAGTGCGGGCTGTAATTTACGATGTCCGGAAGGAAGGCAGCCGGGTAAAGGTCTTTCTCAGTCGGACTCGGCGACAGCTAGTGGAACGACTCTTCGAGCAAGAAATTCCGGAAGTTGCAGACGGGATTATCGAGATCAAACGCATTGAAAGGGAGCCAGGCAGCCGCACAAAGGTCGCGGTGGCAAGCACGGATCCCCGGATCGACAGTGTCGGGGCGTGCGTAGGGGTCCGAGGAACGCGGATCAAAAACATCACCGACGAGTTGGGCGGGGAACGAATCGAAATTGTCCGTTGGAGCGACGATCCGCAAGAATTAATTGCCAATGCCCTGGCCCCGGCCAAGGTCGAAGAAGTGATCTTATGCGAAATGTTGGGCCGAGCAATCGCCCTAGTCCGCGAAGATCAGCGATCTTTGGCCATCGGACGGAGCGGCCAGAATGTCCGCCTGGCGAGTAAACTTGCCGGATGGGACATCGAGATTATGACCCGGGAGGAACTGGACAACCGTTTGGATGCGGCCATTTCCGCGTTTTGTTCATTGCCCGGGGTAACCGACGAACTGGCCGAGCGTCTGGTTGCAGAGGGGTATTTCACTTATGACGATCTTTCTGTGATGGAACCGTCGGACCTGGCCGCCCTGAGTGGCTTAAGTGAAGAGGAGGTGGAAAAAATCATTGCGGAAGCTGAGCGGCGAGCAGCTGCCGGCATTTCTCCCGTTGCAGCCTCGGCGGAAACTGGCTCAAAAACCGGACAAGTTGAAGATATCGAGGCAGAATCTGGGACAAGCGAAGAGGGGGAAAACCCAGAAGAAGTACCCCTTAGTGAAAGCGAGAGTTACGATACAACGCAGCATGTGGGGGAATCCATTGCCGCCACTGAAGGGGAATAATATCCTGCCCCGGGGATAGGATAGGCACTAATTGACTTTAGTGCTAGCACAAGCTTATAGTTTTCTTGAGTGCACATTGCCTCGGAGGGCACATAGGTTAGCGAATAGACGAAATCTAGGTCTTTTTCGGGCTAAAGCGAACAAGAAGGCAAGCGGCCGACGAGTCAAAAAGTAACGAGATTGCCGGGCTTACAATCTCGGGATGGCATACGGAGGCTTTTTTGTGTGCGGAAGTTTGAATAGGCCACCAAAACTGGGGGGAACCTGATGGGGAGAAACCCTGACTTTTGAGGAAAACAACCCGGGCCGGTGGCTGTGAGGCTGTGCGAACAGCAACGTCAACGCCTTCACCCAGTTTTCACCGGTGAAGGGAATTTGGGCCAATGACACCTGAGCAAACGAGGCGAGGATTACTGCGTAGGCGGTTGGACAATCGTAAAAAGCTTGGGAACCGTCGGAAAATTGTCCCCCGGGACGTTTAACCGTCCGTGGCGATTTGGAGCAATTGGCCAACAAAGGCCAAATTGCATGTAAAGATCCCGAAGGATCCCCTGTCCTTTGAGGGCTGGAGTTGGATGAGAGCCTCCTTTGAAAACTTCGGGGTTGTTGAGGAGGGCGGCGGGAGGTGTTCGAAAAACATTTAGAAGGGGGAGCCGCCACTGAAGCCTCTGGCCAACCGGAGGCGGGCTGTTAACGCCAACCGTTCGAAGCTTCCGAAAGCAATCCAGCCGATTTTGATATGTAACGGCAAGCATCCTGCCAATGAAAAACCCCGGCGTGCCAGTCAAGGCAGAGAATTGGACCTGAGCTGTTTGAGGCCGGGTTGGTCATGATGTTAAATCACACCTGCAACAGCTTGCCCCGCGAATTGGGTGCTCGGTCGGAAAAATGAGCGGAGTAGTTGGGGTGCACAACACCGGCCGGCTCCCAGGGGCGTGGTTTTGCCCGAGACTTCGGGCTGAGCAGGCATCAAAAACCCTGCTCAGCTCGTGCGTCCGGTCCAATTCTTGGACCCACGGTCGGTGTGTCGGCTGCGGTTTGTGGATCGTCCTGGGAACAGAGCAGTTTTTGAGCACCCAGGAGCTAGGTGCTACTTTGCAAATTGGGAGACTTCGGGGCCTTGGGTATTCGCGTTCATCAATTGGCCAAACAGCTCGAGATGGAAAGTCAGGCCCTAGTAGAGCTTTGTGCCGAACTAGGGCTGCCTGGGAAGAAAGCTCTTTCTAGTCTCACTGACGAAGAAGTTGCGAGAATCAAGGCTCATCTGAAAACCCGCTCCTCCCGGCCTGGCACACCCGGAAGTGTCTCAAGTAGTGGAAGTCCTCTCAGCCCGCAGCCACCCAAAGCGATCCGAGATTTGGGTCCGGTCCGTCAGCTAGCTTCCCGATCTAAAAAACCTCCGGTGCTGGAGCCTGCAAGCACATCTCCTGCTGGAGCGGCACCGACTCCAGGTATTGCTGTGGTTTCCCCGGGGACAAAGGTGGAGGAGGCGGTCGGTTCCGCCGTGTCTTCGAGCCAGGGAGCGGAAGGGGGCCCGAGCGTAGTGGTTCCCAGCGTAGAAGTTCACCCAGCGGCATTTCCGCCCTCAGCGACACCAGTTCCGCCACCCGCTGTTGAGCCCGTCGTTCCGCCGGCTCCTCCGGAACCTTTGGAAGCACCAGCTCCGTCCAAGCCTGCGGAAGAAGTGCCCTCGGCCGAGTTGGCTCCCCCGGAAACTCCCCCTGCGGAAACATCAGAGGCTGCCCCGCCTGCTCCGACCGCAGAGGCCGAAGCGGCTCAAGCGGTTTCGCCTCCGGTGGTGGTTCCGACGTTCGAGTTCACCGTTGCAGGGGGAGAAGCTCCGAGTATCACGATCGCTCCTCCCACGGTAGAGCTTCCTCCTCAACCCGAGGGTGTGACACCGAGCACCGAAACACCGGTGGCGGAAACACCAGCAGTGGCCGAAAAACCGCAGACCGAAGAACCCGCCAAGAAGGCTGAAGAATGGGACAAGAAAGTTATCGAAAGGGCCCCGGAAAAACGGCCGCCTTTAGCCGACAAGTTGCCACCGGTAATCGAAAAGCGGGCTAGGGCCGAAAGGCCTGAGCGGACGGATGGCACCGAGCGTCCCCTGCCCGGGATCATTTTGGCACCTATTCCCCAGGCTAAAAAGACAGCTGCCCCACCGAAGGAAGAAACTCCCGTTTTGAAACCGGAAATCCGGCTGACCCCAGAAACTTTGCGGAGTTTGAGGGGTACACGCCGGCCGCTGTCCGAGTATCTCAAGCAACTGCACTCCCCAGAAAAGCTTGAAGAGCTTGACAGGGCTGTGGCCAAACTGGCGGCAGGAGAGGAACCCCCTCCAGCACCGCCAGCACCTTCCCGGCCAAAACCCAAAGAACGGGCCAAAGAACGGCCGGCAGAGAAAGAACTTCGCGAAAAGGAAAAGGTTCAGCCCCGGCCGACGCGGGAGGCCGCCAAGCCTCGTCGAGCTTTCCGGCCGGAAGAGGAAGAAGAGGAGTTTGCCCGGGAGCGGGAGGTTCGCCCAGCCAAACGCAAACTCCATCTCCCGAAACAGCCCCTTACCCTCGAGGAGGAAGAAGAGGAAACTCCTGCACCCTCGGTGCCCATTACATTGAGGCGACAGCGAAAGCCGAAGGATGCAGTCACCACCGTTCCCCGGAAGTCCGCCATCGTCCTGGAACTTCCTTGTTCGGTTCGATCGTTTTCCGAGGCTGCGGGGGTCCCTGTGAACGTCGTGCTGGGGAAACTCCTCGCCCTTGGGGTGATGGCCAACATCAATGCCTCTTTGGATGAAGATTTGGCCGAACTGCTTGCCGCCGAATTAGGCATCTCCTTGCAAATTCGAGCGGAGGTGGATCCGGAGGAAAAGCTGCGGGAGTTATATGACCGGCCGGACGATCCCGCTCAACTTGTTCCGCGTGCTCCTGTGGTCACCTTCCTCGGCCATGTGGATCATGGAAAGACCTCGCTCCTTGACCGAATTCTCGGGACGGACGTGGCCTCGAGGGAGCGGGGGGGAATTACCCAGCACATCCGGGCTTATCGGATCTTCAAGGATGGCCGGCCGATTACCTTCGTGGACACCCCGGGTCATGAAGCTTTCACCGCGATGCGGGCCCGCGGGGCTCAAGTGACCGATATCGCCGTGCTGGTGGTAGCCTGTGATGACGGGGTGATGCCGCAAACGGAGGAAGCCATTGCCCACATCCGAGCGGCCGGAGTGCCAATGGTCGTCGCTCTCAATAAGATCGACCTTCCCGGGGTTAAGCCGGAACGGGTTCTCCAACAGCTTGCCGGGTTGGGAATTTTGCCCAGTGAGTGGGGCGGGGATGTCGAGGTCATAAAGACCAGTGCTGTCACCGGGGAGGGCATCGACGAACTTTTGGAAGTGCTTCTGACGGTGGCCGAGTTACACGAGCTCAAAGCCAATCCCAATCGCCCGGCTGTGGGGGTATGTCTGGAGGCCTCGGTCCAAGCCGGCCGGGGGGTGGTGGCGAAGTTCCTAGTGAAAAAAGGTACTCTGCGGGTGGGCGACGTGGTTCTCTGTGGAGCTGCCCACGGCCGGATTAAAGCCATGTATGATACCTTGGACAGCTCCCAGCGTTATGAGGAGGCGGGGCCCGCCACACCCGTGGATGTCATCGGTTTGGATCTCCCACCAGATGCCGGCGAACGCTTTTATGTCCTGGAGGACATCTCCGAAGCCCGACAAATTGCCGAGGAGCGGGCCAAACGCGATCGGACCCGTGAACTGGCCGGCATGCGAACTCACTTGTCCTTGGAAGAGCTTTCTGCTCGGCTGGCTCAGAAAGAACAAGTGGAAGTCCTCCACCTTATCATCCGGGCCGATGTGCGGGGTTCATTAGAAGCCATCCAAAAGGAGATGGCCAAACTGCAGCACCCAGAGGTGAAAATCGAGGTGCTTCAGGCCTCAGTGGGAGCAATTACCGAGGCGGATGTGGAACTAGCTCATGCCTCGGATGCGATCATCATCGGCTTCAATGTGGCTCCTACAGACCGAGCTTTAGCCCTTGCGGAGCATTACGGAGTACAGATCCGACGGTACGATATCATCTACGAGTTGACGCAGGACCTCAAAGCCGCTCTGGAGGGTCTGTTAAAGCCGGAAATTCGCGAAGTGGAGCTGGGCCGGGCCCACGTCCTCAAAATCTTCCGTATCAGCCGCGTGGGAACGGTTGCCGGTTGTCGCGTGGTGCAAGGGGTAGTCACCCGCGATGCCCGGATGCGGGTTATCCGCGATGGCCGGGTTATCGGCGATTACGCCATCCAGTCTTTACGTCGTGAAAAAGACGATGTCCGTGAGGTTCGCGAGGGATTCGAATGTGGCATCAAACTGGCTGGTTTTGACGACGTGAAGGAGGGTGACATCCTCGAAGCTTATCGCCTCGAAGAGGTTCAACGCCGACTGGAGAGCACCTGATCCTAGATCCCAAGGATAATTGTCCAGAAGTTCCCATCTGCCTGGATGTGCCCGCTTTGCGACAGGAACCTCCCCTCCGAGCACGGATTATCCGCTCCCAAAGACTTTCACAGGAGGGACACCAATGACGTTTCCTATAGGACCCACTTCCGGTGGTGAACACCGACCGGATTTGCAGACCCGTCGGGCATTAAAGGCCGCGGAGGCTATCCGGCAAGTCGTTGGGATGGCCATTTTGTCCGAGTTAAAGGATCCCCGGATCCGCGACGTGACAGTGACCTACGTGGAGGTCTCGCCGGACCTCCGTCACGCCAAAGTGCATGTGTCGGTGATGGGAAATGAGACAAAACAGCGACTTGCCCTCCGGGGCCTCCGAAGTGCCGCCGGATATTTGCAAGCTAAGTGTGCAGAACGTATCGATACTCGATGGACACCGAAGTTGGAATTTGTATTAGATCAAGGAGTAAAGCGGTCCATCGAGATTTCTCGGATTCTTCAGGAAGTCTTCCCAGAAAAAAGCGAATTAGGAAAGCCCCACGAAGAACTTGAGGCGGAAGACTCGGAGGAAGAAGGAGGGGGAGAATACGAAACACAGGGAGAAGCAGAGGAGGAAACCGAGGAAGAAGACAGGCCGCAACCTGAATAGGACAGACGTGCAGCAACTTGCCGAGGATGCATAAGCGTGAGCCGGGCAAAGATACATAGGCATCCACGTTGTCCCGGGGCTGTCGGTTGGTGCGGGAACTTTGGCGATCGGATTAAATTTTCAGGCCTACCACCAGGCGGTGAAAAACCTCGGTAAATACAATCCCCCGGAAAGCCCTTCCCCTGGTTTGCCTTTGGGGCATTTTGGACCGGTAAAGTGGAACCGACCGACTATCCCCGCCTTCTATCGAGCCCTCCGCACTAGGTGGTCAAATGTTTATAAAAACCTGAGGATCACTGAGGTGCTGCGGGGATCATCGAGCCTACTTGCGGAGAAGAGGGTTTAGGAAAAAGAACGGTTGCGAACTGCCCTGGATAAACCTCGCGGGTCTTGAACCAGCGGTCCCCAAGTCACCTGATCGGAAAAGCCAACCGGAACCCCAAAACTATCCTTCTGGAATTTTTAACGACGATCGGAGACCGCAATTTGCGGACTGCTGGAACTTCAAAGCACCAAGTGACGGAGGCTCGGTCCTACTAAAGCTGAAACATTCAGAGGTTGGCAATTAATCTTCCTGCTGGCCGAGGCCCCGAAAGTCTCTGATTCTCCGAATCTACGAGGGCGAGGGAACGGATCGCGAACCACATTTTGGGGGAAGGCAAATTTTTGTGGTGGTTGGCTGGGTATCCTCGGACTAATTCCCGGGGCGAATCGGCAAACCTCTCGCGAGACAGAGATCGCTAAAGGTAGCCGGTGAAGATAAGGGCCCTCCGGGCTGGGGGAAAGTCCCCGTCACCCATAACCCGGTTTGCTCTGGAGTGTCTTCCGGGAAAGCCGCTTACGGCCAAAGGGATTAATTGGTCGGGCTGAAATCGGTTACATCGGGGGAATCACAGGGGAATTACAAAAGGAGATCAACCGACACTCCCTCTGCAAAAAAACGACAGGATTCCCCCCTTTAATAGCAAGCAAAGGATTTTGCGGGAAAGGATACCAATCTATGACCAGCTCTCACCGGACGAGTCGATTTGTGGAACTATACGAGATCCTTCAGCGGCACTATCGGCCGATCCTTCCCGACCCTACCCGTTCAGTGTTCGAACTACTGATTTTCGGATGCTGTCTTGAAGATGCTCCGTATGAACGGGCTGAAGACAGCTTTGCCCGGCTTCAACAGGACTTTTTCGATTGGAACGAGGTGCGGGTTAGCACGGTCCGGGAACTCTCCGAAGTTTTTTGCGATCTACCGGAACCGGGGGAGGCAGCCAGCCGAGTCAAGCGAGTTTTGCAAAGCATCTTCGAGGCCACCTATTCCTTCGACCTCGAGGGATTGAGAAAACAGTCCCTGACCCAAGCGGAGGAAAGTCTTCGAAAGATCGATGGTACCACTCCTTTCACAATTGCTTACGTGTTGCAGGCAGCTTTGGGGGGGCATGTAATCCCTTTGGACCGATCCACTCTTCAAGTTCTTGAACTTCTTCAACTGGCCGATCCGGAAGAAATCAAGCAAGGTGTGGTGGCGGGTCTTCAGCGGGCGGTTCCCAAGGCCAAAGGCCCGGAATTTGCCTCCTTGCTGCATCAATTGGGGGCAGCTTACAAAGTCAATCCTTTCGCCCCTGGTATCAGGCAAATCCTACTTGAGATCGACCCGAACTGTGCCTCCCGACTTCCCCAACGCCGGACGTTTGGCGAGGTCCTCGTGGCAACAGCAGCCCTGCAGTCCGAAGAAGACAAAAGAGCCCGTCGCAAACGGGGCCGACGACCGAGCAAAACTGCCGCCCGTACCTCCGTCAAGGGTGCGGCGGATACCCCTGCGGACGTAAAAACGCCAAAGAAACGGGGGCGACCCAAACGTTCCACCCAAACTCCGCCACAACAAAGCACTAGCAGCGAGGCCCCGTAGTATTTGCCGTCCCACTCGGCAGCGACAAAAAAGGGAGAAACGGACTTACTTCAATTCGCCGCTTGCTAGGACCTCGGAGACAACCGGCCTTTCCAGGATTTCAAACTTGGCGAAGTTTCTGGAACAAACTTAGAAATCCTGCTTGTACGGGGTTAGGCAAAGTTTTTCAAAAAGGTCTGTCTACACTCTGGGACAACCCGTTTTTCTGGAAACGTTACGATCGATTTTTGTGCCCAATCCGCCGTGAAGAACTCTTTCTTGGTAGCGAGCAATTTAAAATGAACTTCACGAAGCGAGAAACTCCCCGGTGGCACGTTTCTCCGATTCTCTCGGCCGGAACTGTCGGCCGAGCTAGCTTTTGTCTTTTCTCTTTTGCAACTTTTTTGGCCGTGGTACAGGTGCCTGCCCTTCCCGCAACAGGACAACAGTATTCCGAAAGGGGAATACCCTTTTTATATCGGGAAAGTCGAACGGAAACATCCGCACACACTTTTCACTCGTTCACAGAAAAAAGTTCTCGTTGGGGAAACACCTTTCACCACCCCGGCTCATTCCCGGGAGGAATTCACCCGGAAATCTCCGCTGTGGCCTTCGTGTGGTTGGAGGTGCAGGAACAACCCCTTCCGTTTGTGCCGAAACAGGAGACCTCCGAAGAGGAATGGGACCGAATTGAGAGCCTGGCACTCTACTCGGCGGGTCGCCTGCTGGAACTGGAGGGTCGGCCGGAACTTGCCCTACGGCGTTATCAACGAGCCGTCCGCTACGATCCCACTGCCGAGGCCCCATTTCAGGCAGCGATCCGGCTGGCTATCCGTCTGGGGCGGTTGGAGGAGGCCGCCAGACTCCTGCGAGCATACGGTCGGCGAGATGGTATCGACCTCTCTCAACTTCTTCAGATCGGGCTTTATCTTGTACAACGAGGACAATACAGCGATGCTGCCAAAGTGCTGGAATTAGCAGCAGAGCAACCGGCGAAAATTCCGAGCCCCACCGCGGCAGTGGCCCTCCGATTGGAGCTCGGCCGGCTCTATTACCTTGCCGGCACCTACGACAAAGCAGCAGCACAATTCCGCCAAGTTCTTGCTGCCCTTCGGGGCGAAGGGACTGTGCAGATCAAACCAGAGGAGCAGAAATCCCTCATGCGTCAGCCTGGCATTACTTGGCGGATGATGGGGGGGACCTTTCTCCGAACCAAGGAGTGGGAGCTGGCGGAGTATTGTTTCCGGCAGGCTTACTCGGCCGAACCTAACGACCCTCTTTTGAAGTTCGACCTGGCCCGGGTTTGGGCAGGAAAAGGGGACTGGGCCACCGCCGAGGTTGCCCTCAGGGAATACTTGGTAGCCGGCCGAGATAGCGAGGGCTTAGAGCCCTACCACTTGCTGCGTGAAATCTTGCGTGCCCTCGGAAAAGAAACCGAACTGCTCTCTATTCTTTCCGAACTCCATGCCAATCAGCCTCAGAATCTGCCGCTGACTCATTCCTTGGCAGAGGAATATTTTCGGCAGGGTCTTCTTGAAGAGGCTGACCGATCGGCCGAAGAGGTTCTTGCTCAACGGCCCACTGCGGAAACCTGGCGGTTGCTAGTGGATATCCGCCTGAAAGCCGGTCGGTGGCAAGCACTTCTTAGGCTTCTCGGCAAGTTGGTTGCAGAAGGTGTTCCTCTGGAAGGGATCAGTCCCGAGTTGCGGGAAAAGCTGGCGGCGGCTCCAATTCGCGAGGAACTCATGAAGGCTTTAGAAGGTTTAGCCGGCTCGGTTGCCGATCCGGCCGAGCTTCAAGGAGCCAAAGCCGCCCTGGCCCTTTTGGCAATCACCGCACAAGATTTCCCCACCGCCCAGAAACTGGTGCAAGAATTGGCTGCCGAACGGGCGGAACTTTTCCTAGAGATCCTCCTGGAACTCGCTTTTGCCCTAGCAGAGGCCGAGAAGCATGATACTGCCTGTGAACTTCTTTCCTCGGCAATAATCTCCGGCCCGAAGCCAGAGGACGTTCCCATCCTTCGCTACTACCTGGCGGGATTTCTAGTGGTGGCTGGCCGCACAGAGGAGGCCCTCCTTGCCGCTCGCCAGGCTCTCGAGGCCAACCGCGAGAATCCCCGGTTTCAGCTCCGGTTAGCCTGGATCTATCTCTATGCTAAACGCCATGCCGAAGCCACCTCGGCTTACCGCGAGCTATTGGAGCGGTGGGAGGGCGATCACTCTTCCTCCGAGCTACGACAAGTGATTCGGGAGGCAAAACTAGCCCTTTCCCATTTGGCCCTGCAAGAAGAAAAATTCGACGAAGCGGTGGAGTGGCTTGAGCAGGTTCTGGACGAGTTTCCGGAAGATCCCTCCGCTCTCAATGACCTGGGCTATATTTGGGCGGATCGCAACATGCGGCTCAATCGGGCCTTCCGCATGATTCAAAAAGCGGTAGAGGCCGACCCCACCAACCCCGCTTACCGCGACAGTCTAGGTTGGGTTTTGTTCCGGCTGGGACATCCCGAAGAAGCCGTGGTCGAGCTGGAAAAAGCGGCCCAAGCGGAGCCGGACCCCGTCATTCTCGACCACCTCGGGGATGTGTACAAAGCTTTAGGAAAACTCCCGGAGGCTCGAAAAGCCTGGAACCAGGCCCGGGAGAAATTCCTCGAGCAAAACAACTCCCGAGGGGCAGAGGAGGTTCAGAAGAAACTAGAGGCTTTATCGGAATTCTCGCCGTAAACAGTTTTTTCCAACGGGGCGGCCCAACTGGCAACCATTTTTTCCCGGTCACTACCTTCAATTGTGACTGCTTTCTTTTGGCCGGCAGAACCCAAGGTCTCTCCACTCTTACTATCTTCAACGCCGGGCACCTGGCAGGAGGCGACTTTACTTCCTCCAACACGGTTGCAGAATCGCCGAACGTCAAACCTTCCCCCCTCGGAGTTGCCCACATGGAACCCGAACACCCTCCGGGGAAACCTTGGAAAGACAACGACTCAGGCCTATGATGAATTTAAGGGGTGAGGACATCAAGAACCTGCCAGAGAAAGGGTAAGTCGAGAGCGGTTGAGGCCGACATTACCCCACTAACCCCGATCCGAATTTTCGGGGCTGGTGGTAGGTTACCCCATGCCTCGGAGATATCCAAACTTAATCCTTGCGGGGCACAAAATTTGCGTTTCGGGTGCTGGCTTCCCAGGGAGGTCGTACATCGGGTGGATCCGTAGATGCTTCCTTCGGGGAAGGCATTGGCCCCCGGCCTACGCGGCATGGCTGAAACGCACGAATAGAGGATCGGTGGCAAGTTCGAAGAAAGCTAGAAGGAACCATCGGTAGAATTTGCACGGTTCCAGGCGACAGAGCACGAGGCTTTCTGCAAGCACCCTCTTTATGTCTATCTAAGACATAAAGATTTGAAGGCCCTAGCTAACACATAGGTTGACGGTCCTACTTGAGACATAAAGAGTTGAGGGCGTTGACTCAAAAAGTTGACTCAAAAATAAGTCCTCCAATCCGCGAAGACTCGGGTCTTGGACAATAGGTAAATCGTCTTCATCACGATCGTGGAAGCAAGGTAGAGCCTATCGATCGAGAGGGAGGCGAAGTTATTGGAGGGCACACCACGTTAAATTCGCAAAATTCGCACCAGGTTACTGTCCTACCAGGTTAAAGCCGCACTAGGTTAAATTTGCATTGGGTTAAATTCGGCCGGGTCGAGGTCGCACCAGGTTATTGTCGTAAGACGTTACAGTCATACCAGGTTAAAGTCGCACCAAGGTTAAAAAGGCTGAAAAAAGGGAGGAGGAGTCATGGCTGGCCACTCGCATTGGGCAGGTATTAAGCACAAGAAAGCTTTGATTGACGCAAAACGCGGCAAACTTTGGAGCAAGCTTTCGCGAGCAATAATAGTGGCCGCGCGCACCGGGGGTGGGGATCCAGAGTTTAATCCTCGGTTGCGCGCGGCAATCGAGGCAGCCAAGGCTGCCAGCATGCCCAAGGAAAACATCGAACGTGCCATCAAACGTGGCACCGGGGAGCTGGAAGGAACTAACTACGAAGAAGTGATTTACGAAGGCTATGGCCCCGGCGGAGTGGCCATCCTGTGCGAGGCACTCACCGACAACCGCAATCGGACCACTTCGGAAATCCGAAAATGCTTCGAAATGTATCAAGGAAAGTTAGGTGGGGCCAATTGCGTGGCTTGGATGTTCGAGCGGAAGGGCCTCTTCCTTTTTGACGCCAACAGCGTGAACGAAGACTTGGTTATGGAGGTGGCAATCGATGCGGGGGCCGAAGATGTCCGACGCTCCGGCAATAAGATCGAGGTCGTCACCGCCCTCGAGGATTTTGAGAAGGTCAAAGAGGCTTTCCACCGGGCAAATATGCACCCCGAATTGGCTCAAATTACCCGAATTCCGAAGGAAACGGTCGAGCTCGATGCAGACACAGCCCGCAAGGTCTTGAAGCTCATTGATCGCCTAGACGACCACGACGACGTTCAATCTGTCTCTTCCAACTTCAATATCCCGGAAGAAATCATGGCCGAGTTAGAGAAAGGAGAGTAGCCCCTGGGGGACCAACTGGGCTTGGTGCTTAGCCTAGGGGAACCGCCCGGGTCGCAATCCTAAGGAGATTCCCGCAAAAGCACTTCCGGCAGCAAACTCGCTCCTTGAGCTAAACCCGGCCTGGTAGAACCAGCGAAACTGAGGTTCCGGAAACTTCCGAACAGGTCATTTTTGCCGGAGCGAAGGGCCACTCTAGCCCGGACACCCCTGGGAAAGCTTTCCCGGCCCGCCGGATGATCGGTTCATCAGCAGCAAAATGCTACAATTTCTTGTGAGTCGGGGACTTTGTTACCCTGGTCCTGGGGTGGCTCCATAAGATATAGGCTGGGGAAAGCATTCGACTTCCGCAACCGGCGGAAAATGGAGTAGTCGCCCGGCTTTTGTAGCTTCCCGCTCCTTGAGGCATCAACCGCTGACGGGAAGTTCAGGGGCATCCTGAATTCTTCCAGGCATAAAAAGCCGGGACCCAATCGATAGAATTTCCGCGTTCAACTTGGCAGCATATTGTGGATTGCGGAAATTGTGCCCATTCCCGAGGAAATTACTCAAAGGTTCCCCAGGTTCATCCCAAAAGAGGCAAGTCTTTACGGGAGTGAACCCAGTCCCCAGCAAATTCGCCCATTCACCCAGGAGAGGAACCTAGTCGAAACTATGGGTTCTTCGTGATTTGTCCGGGTCCTTTTTTCGGAAAGGAATGTTCTCATGAGGAGTGCCGGAGTCTTTTCGCCTGGCACACTTTTCATCTACCAGAGGTGGTTTCCCTTACCCAGGTTCCTCAGGGACCGTTCCGTGCGTAGTCCGATTCCTCCCCGAGCCGCAGGGATCGGTGTTCTTTTCCTAGCGTGGGCACTGCAAACTTTCTTGGAAGAGCCGACCCAAGCCCAAACCCCAGTTCCTCCGCGAAGTATTCCCTCTACCCGGTATTTTGCGGCTTTCGATTTGTTTTTAGATGGCGAATATCGCGAGGCCCTGAAAGTCTTCGAAGAAGAGAGCCGTGGGGCGATACGGACTCCCCAAGCCCGATGGATCGATTCCATCTGTTATCACACCATGCAAGGGGAATGCTGTTATGCCTTAGGATTATTTGATGCAGCCCTGGCTCATTACACGGCAGCCATCCAACTTTATCTAAGTTATCCGGATTTTTTAATGCGGGTTCAGTTCCCGCAAACTGTGGGTCCATCCTCGTCTCATAATTTTCGCCCATGTCCCTGGGGGGCTTCCAACCGCCGCAGTGTTCCCGGCAAATTCCCCACAGAAATGCTCATTGGTTTGGGGAGGCTCAATAATATTGATGTGCTACGACAAGGCGGGGTCGTGCAGTTACCGGAGTTACGCTCCATTCGCGTGCAAGAGATCGTGAGGACCCTTGCCTGGGCTATTCGCCGCCGGACGGAACTTCTGGGGCCTCTTGCTCCTCATGATCCCCTGACCTCGGATCTTCTGGCCGTCTTGAGTCGTAGTCCCGCCCCTCCCAACCATTGGTCTCAAGCTTGGATTGACCTCCCGCATGCTTTAGCTTTGATCGCCGCCGGAAAAGCCCCAGAAGCTATCCCCCTTCTTAACCGATCTTTGGTGGTTGTCGGTCAATATGATCATCCGCTGACGGGATTAGGGCTTTTGGAATTGGGCCGGCTGGCTCTAGTCCAAGGAGACCTAGACCGTGCGGCTAGTTTCTTCCACGATGCCACGGTGTCGGCTTTTCAGTTTGAGGACGGCCACCTTTTGGAAGAGGCATTTCGCCATGCAGCCTTGGCCCATGTACTGGCGAATCGGCCGGGGGTTCTTCCCACCCTAGAACCGGCAGCCAACTGGGCAAAAGTTCAGGATTTGAGAGGTCTTCGGGCAACTTTGCTCCTAGCCATGACCGAACAACTTCTTTTGGCGGGAAAAACGCCCGAGGCCCTCGCTTTGCTGAAAGAAGCAGAAACCACCATCGGCCGACGGGAAATGGCCGAAGGCCGAATCGGTGGCGACTTCCGCTATCTTCAAGCCCTCGCCGAGTACCAGCGGGGAAATCTTCCTGCAGGGGATGCTTTCCTTACGGCAGCCCTTGACTACCTGAAAAGAGGATCGCTCTGGCTGTTCCAAATCCGGCAGCTCGACCAAGAATTCATTGCCGGCCGCGTCACACCCCAAGGGCCAATCTCTGCTCGGACAGCCCTAGAGGTCTACGGTCAACTGCTGCGGGATCCGGATGCCACGGATTGGACTTATCGCCCCATGGAAGCGTTGGCGGTGACGGCCATCCCGCATCCTCAGTCTTACGAACATTGGTTTTTGGTCGCCTTGATGCGGAAAGAACCGGAACTGGCGGTAGAAATTGCCGATCGGGCTCGCCGCCATCGTTTCTGGAGCATGTTGCCGCTGGGTGGTCGACTTCTCGCCCTACGTTGGGTTTTGGAAGCCCCGGAAGATCGTCTTCCCGCCGAAGCCGTACTCGAACGCCAACAAATCCTTGTCCAGTTTCCCAAGTATGAAGCACTCTCCCGCCAAGCCCGGGGACTTGTGACCAAGTTCAGACAGGACAAACTGATAAGCCCGGAGGGCCTAACCGACAAAGCTAAGGAGCAGCAACTGGGTGAGCTGGGCCGATTGGCACTCCTCCAAGAGGCCATTCTCCGCGAGATGTCTTTGCGACGGTTGCCGGCCAGTATGGTCTTTCCGCCGCAACGCTCCTTCCGAGAGGTCCGAGAACAGCTTCCGCCCGGTACTGCTGCTTTGATCTTCTTCGCCACCGGGAACGACCTCTATGCATTTTTAATGACTCGAGATCGGTATGAGCAATGGAAAATCAAGTCTCCTGAAGCTGTGGAGCGTCGGCTAAACGCCCTCGTGCGGGCTTGGGGCCACTACGAGGCCAACCGGGAGATTCCGATCAAAGAACTCACTTCCACCGCTTGGCAAAACGAGGCAGAAGGACTCCTCCGAAGCATCGTGGAGGGTTCTCGGGCCGATCTGATGGGGGATTTTCCGGAACTTCTCGTCGTGCCCGACGGGATTACTTGGTATATTCCTTTCGAGGCCCTTGGGGCGGTGCGGCAAGGAACCTTCCGCACATTAATCGAGACGAAGAACGTCCGGTACTTACCGGTTCTTTCCCTGGCTGTACCAGCCCAAAGGGGCCGGCGGGTTGCCCCCACTACGTTGGTCGTCCTGGGCCGTCTGCACCCGCAGGAAGCAGAGGAAACCGCTCGTCAGGTCTATGAACTTTGGTCCCGGGGTCAACCCAGCTATACCCCGCTCACACAGCCCCTCCTTACCCCCACCGGCGTCGTAAAACCCCTTGTGGATCAATTGCTTGTTTGGGATGACCTTCGGGTTGACCAAGCCCAGCCTTTGGGAATTCCGATAATTTCCCTGACCGGTAAAGGTCCAGGAAACACGTTGGCCGACTGGCTTGCACTCCCCTGGGGCGGGCCAGATGTGGTAGTACTCCCAGGTTTTCACACCCCAGTGGAAAGCGGATTGCGACGGGATCGCAGCCTGCCAGCAGGAAGAGAGATCTTTGCTACCGCGTGTGGCCTAATGGCCACCGGGGCACGCACTGTGCTGTTGAGTCGGTGGCGGACCGGAGGAAACATCTGTGCCGAACTGATCCGCGAGTTTGTGCACGAACTTCCCTTTGGCCCGGCGAGTGAGGCCTGGCGGCGAGCCGTAACTCTATGCTTCGAGTGGCCTGTCAGACCCGAGCTGGAACCACGCCTTCCCCGCACAAGCACGGAGACCAATCTCTCGGCACGTCATCCCTTCTTCTGGGCGGGGTATATGCTTTTGGATTGTGGGCTACGTCCCGAAGAACCGGAAGAGCCCGCCGAACCGCCGGCCGTGGAGATGCAACCCCCAAAAGTTCCCGAAGCACCCCCGGCTCCACCTGCCACAGAGGAGCAACCCCAGCCGTGACCAGACGTTCACTCTTACTTCCCTTTGCCTAAGCCGGCCGACACTTGCTCCTCCAGGCAACATTTTCTCTGACAGCTTTTGACCCAGTCCACTTCGCGGATTTCCAAGTGCCAGGGATCTTGCCGGGATTGTCTGGGAAGATTACCAGGGACAGGCGGACCGAGACATAACGAAGCAACCTCTAGCACGGCCGATTGGCCGGAGTTTCCGGTCCAATTCCGGCACCCTGTCTCGAAGGGTCCTTGCCCCCAGACCAAACGCTTGTTGGGAGCCAGAACTCCCCGGGCGGTTGAGCCCCATGGGCCTTTTGGCAAAGGGAAAGCTGGTACCCGTTTCAAGTTACCAACCAATACTCTCACTCAGGCCCCCGAGAGATTCTCTCAGCTCAATCGGCAGCCTCGAAGAGTAAGTAATCCAGTCCGAACATGTAACCGGGAATAGCCTCGGGATTTTTGCCCACAATTTCCACAGTAAGAACATTTTCTCCTGCCGGTAGATCAAAAACCCCAAGGGGAATTACAGGAGTATTCACTACCTCCGGATTGTAAAGATCGATCGGTTCCCCGGCTTTCTTTCCGTTCAGGTATAGTTGCACGATTCCATAGTCACGGGCTTTAGTAAGGACTACTCCCACCCGATAACGCCCAGCTTCGCGAACAGGAACGATTAGCTGCAGTTTATCCCCCGGTTTTGCATCCGTCCACCAAAGTTGATCGTTGTTTTGCCACTTGCCACCCCGGAAGCCGCCCATATGCTGGGTGCGTACATTCCCCGGCGGGTTTCCCAGGATGGCAAATCCCCCGGCCTTCCGAGCGGGAATCCGGTAATAGTCATGTCGATCCGCCACCGGCACCGGGCCGTAAGGGTCTACTCCACCCGGCACCTGGTACCAAACTACTGTACATGCATACTGCGTACCCCTTTCTTCCACATCGAAATACTTCTCAATTGCTGCTTCAAACGACTTCATGAAGGGGACATTATCCACCACATGCCAGCGGAAGACCGACTGGTGTCCCTTATTGTTCTGGGTCATTGTCTGGCCATGGTATGCCCGCTGGAAAAGCCCCGGATGGCACCAGGCATAACCGAAGTAGTCTTCCGAACCAGTGCCGAAAGTCGAAGGAAATTTCTCCCCATCCACAAAAAACTTTTCATCCCCTTCTCCCCACCAGTCCCCCAAGGGATTCCAAACATGGAGCATCACTCCGCAGTATCGGCCGCGGCCTTCGGTGCGGAGCATCACCCAGTCGGGCCAACGATCGGGGGGTACTTCGTGAACTCCCCGATGCCATTTGCAATGGAAGTAACCCATCTCCTCTACCGGCCGGGTTACCGGGGCATGAACCACCTCGTACCACAATTCTCGAGTTACCTTATCCTCATTGATGAGCTCAAGTACCGCCTTTTTCTGGAAGGGCATGTACCAATAGGCATACCACCCCTCCGGTGTCATTCCTGTGACAAGCGACCGGTAGTGATTTTCCCCCGGGGCTGTGCCGAAGAAATCCCCGACGGGTACCCAAACCGCTGGCTGCGGTTGATCATCCCAAGTAATGCGGAGGATCACCTTCCGCAAAGCGGCCATCTGATCTTCCCGATTCTTGGTGTACACCTTACCACGCAGGGCGGTAATAGCCCGGGGGCCTTCCAGGACCAACTCGGCCCGCTCACCCGGGAGGAGGGAGAGGGTGCCGGATTCTGTGAGTTCCCCCGGCCGTTTGCCCTTAGGATCCTCACCCAACCGACCGGCAAAGAAGTCGTTTACCCGACGAAGATCCTCGGCATGCTCGGCTGCCAACTCCGCGGAAAAGGTCGGAACCTTAGTCCCCGGCGGAAAAGTGGTATAAACGAAGTGGTAGTACCTTCCCCAACCCTCCTCGGCCAAAATCTTGCATGATTTTTGGTAGGGAATCGGAAAGTACAGATTTTGTCCACTCGACCCATGCTCGTTCAAATTGTAGGAAAGCATCGGGTAGTCAAACGGAGGGGTTTTACCGTCGAAGTAGTGGACAAATGGCAAGTCCACGGCAGGCTTTTCCTGGCCGTCCAGGTAGATTTTCACCCGACCCTTTTCCGCCCGGGCTGACCAAATCCGCCAAATACAGCCCGGCCCTTCCATCTCCGCAAGGACCATCATTCCGTTTTCCCGACGGATAAACTGCGGACCATCATCGTTTGCTCCCCAATGGACATATCGGCCGGTGGCCTCGTCATACCGGCTGGCCCGATCGTAGCTCGACCATTGGGCACAGCGTTCCCCTGCTTGGGGAAGCACCGCAAGCTGCTCCAAATCCAGCATGCGATTCACAAGGTCCCGATAAGTAAGGACATCCTGAGCTAGGCTAGAAAAACCGGAAGCAAGAAGACCACCAATCCCAATTACCGCAACCCATGCAAAATGCAGGCGTTTCATTCCCAAAACTCCTTTTCCCCAAAAACCCTAAATTCGGCGACGGTGATCTTCCCGAGGTCCCGTTCAACCCCGTAAATCACTAAAACCGTCGTCCACCGACGACCGATTTATTTTCCGATAAATTCCTCGATGACTATGCCCTCAAAAACCGGAGGTCCACAACTACCTCCTTGCTTCGATGCCGACCCGATAACGACCCACTTCGAGCACTAACCGGAGTAAGATACCGTAATGGACACAGTTTCACCTGCTTTCAGTACAAGTGGGGAATCAAAGGTCAATTCCAAACGAGATTGGTTTTGGGCAAATTTGACCTCTACTGGCCCACCGGGGCCGATCGCAGTCACTTTCGTTGCCTGCCGGCCCTGAGGTAATTCCACGGCCAATTTCGAGACCCTCAGCTTACCCCACCGCAGCACAATTTCCAGAGTTTGTCGATCGTCCGATCTTTGCTGGTGAAAGGTACCCCAACCTTCACTAGCGGTGAAAGCCGCTCGAAAGTTCTCCGGGGTCAACCTAGGAGCAAAGCCGATATGCCCTCGAGGTCCATGATACTCAAAGCCGCACAATGCCAGGAATACCCCATAACTGGCTAATGCCCGGGCATAATGATCGCCACATTCCACCTCGTTCCAGGGATTGTGGCTTTCCGGCTGGTAGCGTTCGTGGATTGCCCGGCAAATGGCAAGGCCTTCGGTGAGCATACCTTCCCAAACCATATGGCTTGCCACCTGGTATTCTGTACCAGTCCAGACCTCATCCCGGTAGAGCACACTATCCGGCCCGAGATGCTTACTCTTCGGCCAGGTACACATGAAAAGCCCAGCCTGCCCCGGCCGGGCAAACCACCGCTGAGGGGGATGGGCCTGATTCTGCGGGCCCACGTCTGGAGTCCAGTTATAAATCCAAATGGCCTTTAAGGCGGAACGGACCAATTCCGGTGGATAGATGTACCCTAACCCAACTTGATGGGCCCAACTCTGTCCGAAAAGCTGATCGGAAAGACAGCCATCGGCATATTGATGCCGAGGATGTTTTGCGAGGTCCACTTTTTGGATGAAGTACTCTCCATTAAAGAGTTCCTCTACCGTCAAAGCCCGGCCTCGCTCGAACAAGGCCCGACACCGCTGGGCAAAGGCCAACTCGCCCATTTCCCGGGCCATCTCCTCGCCGGCCCGAAGGGCCGCAAGATACAGCGACCCAACCATCGTATTCGGGCCATAAAAATCGATATCGTAAGTGTTGTGCTGCCGGCCCTCAATTAGCCCATTTTCGTCGCCGTCCTGCTCCATCAAAAACTCCAATGCCTTTCGGATCCGAGGCCAAAGCCGCCGCAGAAAGCTCTCATCCGAGCTCATCAGATGCTCGCGATAGGCTTTCAAGATCGAGCCCGCCTGACCGTCGGCCGCCCAATCTCCCCAACCTTCTCCCCGGAACCGGATCATCCCGGTCTCCTCAATAAAACCGGTTTCCGGATTAAAGTCCTGCATCTCCCGTACCGATCGCTCGAGCCGAGGAAATAGCCGAGCCAACGCATGAGCATAGTTCCACACATGACTACAAGTGCCGTGGCAACACCCTACCCCTTCGTAAGCCCAAAACCGACCGTTACCCCACCACTGGCAAGTACCCGTGGCCAGATTGCACACGGTGGAAAAAAGCCGATCTAAAAGCCAATGGGGCAGAGTCGAATCGTACCAAGTCCTATGCCACAAGCGAGTCTCGCCGGCCAAGCGAATATAGTGACCCGCCAAGTACCGAGCCACAGCCACTGCATCGGCAAATCGGTTGGCATAGTAATTGCCCCGCCAAGCTCCCCGCTCATATAAATTCGGAAAGCACCAGGTGATGGCAAACCGCACCGTAACCGATCCCCCTGGGGGAACAACCACCTCCTTGCCCAAAGCCCCCACAAGCTCCTCGGGAAACGGACGGGAAACTGGGGGAAGTGTCTCTGAAGCCGGTTGGAGTCGGCCGAAATCCTCCGCATCCTTCAACCCCCCACGATCTAGATCCAGGGCCACTCGGACCCCTTGGGCCGAATCTTCCAGCAACACCAGAGCCATCGTGCCAAAATCTCGTTGCCGGTGGAACGGCCCGCCTAACTCCGGACGTGGGACATCCCGCAACTCAATTTGGTCGACATTGATGTGCCCCCAACCACCGCTTTCGTCGTCCACGATCTCGATTCGGGCCTCTTTGCCTTCAAACTCGGCCACATTCCAATTGTGCCATTCCAATCGTTCCGAATTCTTCCCCGTGGCCGTGTGAACCACCTTGCCATCGACTATCAAATTGATGCACGTTTTCCCCGGGTGATTTCCCCCTCCAAGCAAAAAGCTCAAGTAACGGCGTTCAATGCGGAAGGGCGGGGAAATCAGCCGGCCTCTCAACCGATCCGATCCCCCAAGATAAGTGTTCACCAGCCCCTTCCCCATGAATCCGGAAACCGGCTGCTGATTGGGCAGAGTACCCCGAGCAGGGCCCGGGCCGAAGGCTTCCCCTTCCACGGTCCAATCGCCGTAGGAATCCCCCTCGAAGTCGGCCAGCACAATCGGGGGCCGCTGAGGCGGTACCGGCCCCTCCTCACACGAGCCCACCACCGCCACGAAGCCTTCTCCACGAACTAGCCGATTCGTCCGTACCGCTACAAAATACTCCCCACTTTGATTTGCCGTGGCATTTTCCAACCACCCGGCCAGGATCACCTCCACCGGGCGATCTGCCCGGTTGACGAGCCGGTACTCTAAAATCGTCGCCGGTAATCCAGAGTCTTCCTCATTGAGGGGAATAAAGGGTGAAAACGCTTCTAAGTGAACCTCCACAGGCACCTGGCGATCACGGTAAGTCACAAATCCCAAGGGGTATTCCCCACGGAAAGTGACTTCCTCGAAACCGTCCTGATCCAAACTCCGGCAGGACAACACCCCGCTTTCCTTCCACACGATGGCAAATCCCTGGGAGACCTCCACTACCTTTCCCGGGGGAGCTTGATAACTATTGGCTCCATAACCTGAGAACTTGTACACATTAAAGATATCCCAGTAACCGAGCCGGCCATCTCCCAAAAGATAGACCTGCCCAGCACAGATTCCGCCCACAGGCATAGCGATATTTTGCAGATCTTTCCCGCGGTAGACGGTGGGTTCCCCTTTGGCAAAAAGGTTTGCGATCCACTCTGGCCGTAGCTTTTTATCGACGGGAACAAAGTGATCGGCCGTGTCCGCCGGTTCAAACGGACCAGCTATTGCCTCCCTGGCAACAAGAAGGGCAAGGGGTGATGCCGCCGTCCAACCTAGAAATTTCCGCCGCGGCAGAAAGCCACCGCACCCCCCCTTCCACCTCCCTCCCTGGGGCTCGAGACTGCCAGGGTCGGAATTGCCGCCTAAGGAAGCATGATCAGAACGTAGACTCATCGGAGGTGCTCCTGCCTTTGAGGGATCTTGGCTCTCCGCAAAATCTCCCTTACTTTGTCACGGATTTAGCAGGGGGAAGCAACCACACAAATTCACCTCACAAAGCGAAGGTCCAAATTAACCTCTGCACCTACCAAAAGCAACACCCAAGCCGAGGCCAATAATCCCGGGAAAAAGGCATTTGAAAGTGCCCCACGGACCGGGCTTTTTTTCGGCAAAATTTGACCACCAGAAGAGTTTGCTCGGAACTCGGGACTTTGAGTTTCCATTCTTTCCCCGGATTTACCCACCAGTAACTTCGAGGAAGAAGCCAAGCAGAACCCCCGGAGACAATAGCTGTCTGATTTGAGAAGGCTACCCGGGTTCCAGCAGGATTTGATGCGGATGGACTTTCGTTGACTTGCGAGGCCTTTCCCGGAGGAAGGTTTAGTGGAATTCGGTTCCTGCTGGTCCCTCCGAAAGATCGGCTTGGCCGCCCAATTCCCCAAACGCAGACCGGATGCTTTTACCTCGACCCGTTACAGCAACTTAAGGCCTCAGTTTACTGGCAATCGAGCGGTCGAGTGCCCGCGGCCACAAGGCCTCGGCTAGCCGAACCCCGAACGATTTCCCTCCAGTTAATTGCCACCCGGCGAAAGACGGTATCTCCTGTCCGAGGTCTGTACTACCTACCGGAATTCGGCGGGGGATTTTCCCGGTCCGGTCTGTCTATTGCCCAGTGAAAATCTGTTCCCAAAAATGCCCAGCGAGGTTTTACTACCTCCCCGCAAAAGAGAAATGATTAGGCTACCTCCAAAAAAACCGAAACCGCTCATTTACCAAAAAAAACTCTGCACTACCGGAGCCCCTTGACCTCACCTCGGGCAGATGGTCCCGTAAACCGACCGGTTCCCAGCCCAATCACCGGAAAGTGCATAATTTACTTTCCCCACCTTCCCCAAGGCTGGAAACTTTTCAACACGCAGGGATCTCCAAATTCCGAAAGGTTATCCTCTGCGATGGTTGTTTGCTGGCACCATTCCGGGACCTTTCGGCCCCCGGGTCTTATTTCCGTTGGAGCGGAAAGGTGACCCAAAAACCGCCCGGACATTACTCTTCCCAAGGAGTCGCTCGAGTTCCTCGATCATCCCCGGGCTAAAAGCCACCCTGAAGGAGTCCGACCGCATGGGGATTACCGTTCCGTCGGCAAGTTCGATTGTAATGCTGACTGGCTGCTGACCTGGATAAGCCCGAGCAACTTCCGCGGCAGCTTCCAAGGTTTCCTCGGAATGTTCTCCCTCGCGGAACCGAAGGAATAACCCCTCGAACGCCCGAGCTTTCACTTCCTCCAGCGGTATCAGATCCGAGACGATGACGTTGGCGGCCTCGATATCCCCTCGGCGATCCACCAAACCGGAGATAAGCACCTTGGCATCCGGCCGGATAAACGGGGCACAATTTACCAGAATGTCAGGCCAGACCACACAGCGAATCGAGCCATGCTGGTCTTCTAAGTCGAAGGTAGCATAGCGATTGGGGGCATCTTCCCGCTGGGAACGGGTTCGGCCGAACTTCAGATTGCTCACAATCCCGGCCAGCACCACCGACGTTCGATCGGCCAGCTTGGCCGCTTTCACCGTATCGGCAGTGCAATACTGCCGGATCAGGGGAGCAAACGGTGCCAGAGGGTGCCCGGAAATGTAGAACCCCAAAACCTCTTTTTCACAGGCGGCCTTTTGCTGACTCGACCAATCCGGAACCATAGGAAATTCCACATCTGCCCGGCTTGCTGAGGGGACGTGAGCACCGGCAGTGGAAAAAGCAAACCCGAAAAGTCCCAGCTGGCCCGCCCGACGATCCTCCGCCGCAGCAACCCCAGCTTGGATCGCTCGGTCTAATACCTCGAAGCATTGAGCACGGGTGGCCCCTAAACTGTCAAAGGCCCCAGCTTTGATCAACGACTCGATGGTGCTTCGGGGTACCGTTCCCGGATCGAGGCGTTCGCAAAAATCGAAAAGATTCCGATAAGGACCGTTTTTCTCTCTCTCGGCCACGATGGCACTTGCGGCTGCCTCCCCACAGCCTTTGATGGCAGCCAGCCCAAAGGCAATCTTTCCCTCTACTACCGCAAACTCCACAAAACATTTATTCACATCTGGCCAAATGATCTCGATTCCCATCCGGCGGCAATCTTCCAGGTGCTCTACCAAAAGATCCTTATGGGTGAAGTTTCGCATGGGAATATCGCAGGAGAGCAAGGCCGCCATGAACTGCAGGGGATAATGGGTTTTTAAATAAGCCGTGATGTAGCTGATAAGGGCATAAGCAGTAGCATGGCTTTTATTGAACCCATATCCAGCAAACTTTTCGATGAGATCGAAGATTCCCTCGGCTTCCGATTTCTTTAATCCCTGGGCTTTAGCTCCTTCGATAAACTGCTCCCGATAGCGAGCGATGATGGGGAGCTTCTTTTTGCTGATGGCCTTAATGCAGGTGTAAGCATCAGCCAGAGGGATTCCCCCAAGCCGGTTCAAAATCCGCATCACTTGCTCTTGGTAGACCATAACTCCGTGGGTTTCGCCCAGGATTTCTTGGAGCACGGGGTGACGGTATTCCGGCTTCTTTCTCCCGTGCTTGACATCGATATAATCGTCCACCATACCCCCCTGGAGAGGCCCCGGTCGATAAAGGGCATTGGTAGCCACGATGTCGCGGAAATGATCGGGTTTCATCCGCTGGAGCAATTCGCGAATGCCGGCCTTCTCCAGTTGAAAGACCCCCTTCGTTTCCCCCCGCCGCAAGGTGCCGAACGTCTCCGGATCATCCAGGGGTAACCGGTAAGGATCGATCACTTCGCCGGTGGTCTCTCGAATCAGCTGCACCACCTTGGAAAGTAAGGTGAGGTTCCGCAAACCAAGGAGGTCCATCTTCAGCAGCCCGATGGCCTCCACATCACCCATGGCCCACTGGGTGACCACTTCGTCCTTTCCTTGGACCCGCTGGAGGGGAAGGTATTCCGTAAGGGGTCGATCCGCGATCACCACCCCCGCTGCATGGGTACTGGCATTTCGAGCCAGTCCTTCCACCTGCTTGGCCAGATCCACTAATTCCCGCACGGTGGGATCGCTCTCATACTGCCGACGCAGCTCCTCACTTTCTTCGAGAGCATGGCGGAGGGTCATTCCCGGCCGATTGGGTACTAACGACACAATGCTATTGACCCGAGCCAGGGGCAACCCAAGAGCCCGGCCCACATCCCGAAGGGCAGCCCGAGCGGCCAAGGTTCCGAAGGTCCCGATCTGGGCGACATTTTCCTCCCCGTACTTTTCTTTCACATACTGGATCACTTCCCCCCGCCGCTGCTGGCAGAAGTCGATGTCGATATCGGGGGCTTCCCGACGATTTTCGTCCAAAAACCGCTCGAAAAGCAGATCGTGCTCGATGGGGCAAACTGGACTCAGATGCAAGGCATAGGCCACTAGAGCTCCTACCCCTGAACCGCGGGCATTACACATGATGCCATTCTGGCGGGCAAATCGCACAAAGTCCCACACCACGAGGAAATAATTAGCAAAGCCCAGCTTGTTGATCACCCGTAATTCATGCTCCAGCCGTTCCAAAACCTCAGGGGCTAGATCTCCATCTTTCCATCGTTTTGGATTGCCTGCGTATCGCTGCCGCAGACCTTCCAAGCAAAGTTCTCGAAGATATTCCTCCGAAGTCTTTCCATCCGGCGGCACAAACACCGGGAAATGCCGCACCCCAAGCTCAATCTCCAAATCCACCCACGAGGCAATCTCCACCGTCCGAGCCACGGCATCTTCTAAGCCGGAGAACACCTGATACATCTCTTCCGGAGAACGCAGATAGAAGAGGTCGCTACCCATGCGGAGGCGATCTTCGTCGCTTCGCACCTTGCCAGTATTGACACAGAGGAGAATATCTTGCAGGGTGGCATCCTCCGGCCGAACATAGTGCACATCGCTAGTGGCAACCAGGGGAATGCCCATCTTTTTCGACAACCGCTCAGCCTGCTGAAGAATCTGCCGCTGGATTTCCAGCCCGTTATCCTGAACCTCGATAAAATAGCGATCCCCGAAAACTTGGCGGAACCAATCGGCAGTCTCGCAGGCACTCCGGAGATCGTCATCTGCCTCCAACAACCGCCGGCTTAACTCGCTGGACGCACATCCACTAAGGCAGACAAGTCCTTGGTGATGTCGGACCAAAAGATCCTTGTCGATCCGAGGCCGATAATAATACCCCTCCAAAAATGCCGCAGAAGCCAGCTTGATGAGGTTCTTAAACCCCTCCTGGTTGATTGCCAAAAGAGTAAGGTGATCGGCAGCATCTTTGGCACTCAAGGCATCTTTGACGAATCGGCTCTCCGGAGCAACATAAGCTTCGTAGCCGATGATCGGCTTAATCTCCAAGGCCTTTGCTTTCCGGTAAAACTGGAGGGCCCCATAAAGGTTGCCATGATCGGTCAACGCAAGGGCCGTCATTCCCAGCTCGCGAGTTCGCTCAAGGAGGTCATCCAGTCTCCCCGCACCATCTAGAAGGCTAAAATGACTGTGGCAATGAAGATGAACAAATTCTCGCTTGCTCATCCCTGGTGCCTCTCTCGCATTAAACGTTTATCCACCTGGGGCTTGCCCGGAATTTCCAGCATCAACCAAACTCCCCTCAGCTCAAGGATCATGGCTGAGGGCTTTTTTTCATGGCAAAAACTCCCCGCGGGTCAGGAAAGACCTTCTCTTTCTCCCCCTTACGGAGACAGACGCCTTCTGAGGACCAGCATTACAGACCGTTCTCCCCCGACAACGGTTGGGGCCGGCCATCATGACAATGCTATCCGCAGAGGAAACAAGGCACAATCGGAAAGGATGCACAGCTCCCAGGAAGTGTGACCCGCCGGGCCACCCCACCCTCGAATTTCCCCACCGCCCAAAGACGGTCTCCCTCTCGCGGGGAAACCTTCGCAAATTCTCACCCCACAAGGTTCTATTAGCGATCAACAATCGGTCAATGACTTTTCCGAAGACACAAGCTTTAGCGAACTTGCAGCCTACTAACCTCAGCGACGGAACTCGCAATGCATTTCCCAGAATTGGGGGATCATGGATCCGTAACCGGGAAGAAGGCAACCTTCCCGATACCTCTCAATCTTCCCCTCCGAGAAAAACAAAGAATGCCCGAAATTACGAGCCGCAATAGACGATTTTCTCAAAGTCCGACTGCTATTTTCGCGGACAACAGGCGAACATTTGATGACTGCACGCGAATTTGCCGAACGATTACACCACATGAAATTCCGGACGTAAAAACTTCGGCGAGCGATCAACCGCGGTGTGGCCGAGTGTGCCAAAAAGATTTCACGGCCACGGCCACCAGGCGAAAAGCTTCCGATTCGCTCGCCTGAAAAGCCGGCCCTCGGAAGCAGGCACACCGTGGAGACCGGAAGGTTTTCGGCAGCATAACTCCCAAGGGTTTTGGGTACACTTTTGCTCGGAGAAATTCCCTAAGCCAATCAAGCCCCCCACAAAAAAGAGACACCGTAGCGTAAGAGCAATAAAGCTTCACGAACTACAAAAAGTATGGGACCAAGAGAGCGAACGATGGGAACGAGGCTTTCGATGGAGAGTCTATCGGAAGGCCATTTCGAAGCTGTCAGTGAACCGCCGGCAAAAAATGAGCGGGATCCAAAGAAATCAGTCCCGTTCATTGGAGTTCTTTTTCGATGCTGCGGAGTTTATGCCCGGATCTACCGCAACCGGGCCGGGACGGCATATGAAGGCCATTGCCCGCGGTGTGGAGGAAAGGTGCGGATTCGGATAGCCCCGGACGGGATCGAGACCCGTTTCTTCGAGGCAATATAAAAAGCCCCAATTTCGCGGGCATCCGAGGAGTTTAGAAAAGGACCCCACCCTCCCGGAATTTTTAGCGAACTTTCCTTGCCACTGGCGGCTATCCACCAAATTTCCCTTGATCGGGTATTTAGCCAACCCACCCAGGTATCAGATGTCGAGAAACGGCACCCCCTGAACAGTCAAGGGCCCAACCTCGAATTCCCGTTGTTTCCTGCAAGTTTCTCCCTTACAGGTGCCGGTTGCCCAATGGGACAATCCCCAATTCATGCGGAAAACGGGGCGATGGTCCTGCCGCCGTCCACCGGAAGACAGACTCCGGTGATATACCCATGCTCGGCGAGGAACACCGCTGCCTCGGCAACATGTTCGGGGGTGCCTTCCCGCCGTAAAAGAGTCCCCGCAATGGCCTCAGCACGTTCACCGGGATCCAAATCCGAGGGTAACATCACGGGACCGGGTAGGATACAGTTGACCCTCACCCGCGGATTTCGGGCGGCAAACTCCACCGCAAACATCCGGGTCAAGGTGGGAATGGCCCCTTTGGAGGCAAAGTAAGCGGCATAATTCCGATAGGGCCGCTCGATTGCCCAATCGCCAATCGTGATGATTGCCCCTCCTTCCGGCTGCTGCACCATTACTCGGCCGACATAAAGACAGCAAAGAAATGTGCCCACGGTATTGACCGAGAGGTGCCGAAGGAGATCGTCGGCGGTGAGCTCCTCCAACGGAGTGGGCTGCCAGATGGCGGCCGCCGTCACCAAGACATCGATCCGGCCGAACTGCTCCTGCACTGCCCGCACCATCCGAACGACATCCGCCTCGACCGCCACGTCGGCCTGGACGGGCCAGGCGGAGCAGCCGACGGCCCGGAGCTCTTCCACCGTTTCCTTGGCCTCGGCTGCCGAACCCCGGTAATGAATCGCTACCGCATACCCTCGGCGGGCAAAGGCCCGGGCTACCACATTTCCTACCCGTCTTCGCCCAGCACCGGTTATCAAAGCAACCCGCCGCCCATCCGTCGCTTCCGACATTGTTACTGTCTCCGCACGACTCGCAAAACCGGTCACTCGGCTCTATTGCCCATCCCAAAGCCAGTCACCCTCAAGGCTCCGCGTCCCTTCGACGATATGCCGGGGTTGTTCCCAGAACCCGGATCTGCTCCCTCCCTAACATAAGCACCCAGTAGAACGACTCCCTCACCCTTGCTGGCACAACGAGCACCAACCGATCAATCGGGTCAAAAGCAGTCGCCGCTCATACTTTCGCCTTCCTCTGCAGGGCCGTCCCGCCTCGAAGTTCCTCGTGATCCCGCAAAATTCTACCCCACCCCCAGGCCGATTACCCTGAGAGGACTCTTTGCCAATCTTTTTTGGGAGGCGGACGTCTGCCTTCAGAAGTTGAAAGGCAAAGGCGAAAAACATTCGACTAGCATCTGAACCAATCAAGCCAGCTCTGAAACACTAGGGCATCATGAGGTCGGAGGGGCATCTCAAGCGGCAAGTCCCCACAGGATCATGACTTAGGGAAGGTGGGATGCTCGAGGCCGGGGCAACGACTTTGGACCGATCGTTCCGAAAACAGAAGAGCAATCACAGCCGCAAGACCTGTCTCGGTGGAAGAAGGCCGCACGGTCAAAAAGACATCATCAAGTTCAGCAAGATGGAAGTCGTTCCGGCACCAACCTCGCTTGGAAACGGCAACTGGAAGCTAGGGGATGGTGAGCATTCGGGAGGCCGGACCTGTTCAGGATACAGGTTAGGCCGCCTCTCTAAATGGGAAGTACTTCGTTGCCGATAGTCGTTGCCGATAGTCCCTTTTAAAAAATCGACCTCGAATATAAAGATCCGCTCCTTTAGCCGTGGAAAGTTCAAAATTGACGGCTCCCTGATTAAGCCAACATTCAACCCCCACCAATTGAGGTGATCAAACCCAGACTTTCGATAGCTAGTGCTAACCCAGTAAAACCCTTTTCCGACGAGGGACTTGTCCGGGATTAGCCTTTTGCTCGAAGCCCCGGGAAAGGAGCAGTTATGCGGGTCTCTCCGGTCCCGGGAGATGCAGCAGTACTCCGCCCCCGCACGACTCGCCTCGGAAATACCCGATGTCCTGCTTTCCCGGCACCAGAAAGTTAGCAACCAAGGATCCCTCCGTACCCCAATGCCTGAGGGAATCACCGCGGTTTGCGATGGCGGCGGGGTCGTCCCCATTTGGAGGGTCTTCCCGTTGCCTGCGGCCGACGGCCGAATCGGGCCTCTAACTCCGCCAACTGTCGATCCATCTCTCGGCAAAACTGGACGAAGGCTCGCCGAGGGAAGATAATCGGCCGTTCCAGCAAGTAGCCAGTTCTTCGCGGGGACCAACTCCAAAGCTTCTTCATACGACCCCTCTCACCGACTGTCAAAAACCCAAACCGAAAACCTGGTGCCTATCTGGGGATTATTCGGGTGTTCTTCAGCGGGGACAATGGCCCCATTCCCACAAATTCCGCCCACTTACCACCCCTTGCAGGCCCTGGGCACCTCGGGCCCTAAGCAGCGGCCTACCCCGTTGGCTGGGCGAGCAAAAGGCAGCCTGTAGCTTGGAACCCCTCTATTCGAGCCGCCGCCCGGGTTGCCAAAGTCATCTAATTAGCCCCATTACCCTGGCCAGCCGAGAATCTCCGAAACCTTTATCTCCCAACCCTCTGGAGGCCAGCCGCTGCAAGCCGGAGGCCAATCGTGCGGATAACCCGTACCAGCTCAAGAAATTGCCGGTCAAATTTCCCCAAGGGGGGATCAATCCCCCGTCTCCCACAACGATGCATATAGACTTATGTGATAAACTTTACGAAACAAATTTCACACAGGTGGTTTTAACACTGCCAATGTCTTACTTGGAACTTTAAGCCGAAACCACCAAACCAAGGGTTTCGGCCCCGGGGAACGGAGCGTGATCCCGCCCGGCATTGTCATTACGATCTTCGTTGCCAGTTGGACCGGGATAATCTTCAAGCCAAGGTCAATGTACGGGAGTTCCCAACCTGGGGACTAGATCTTGGGACATGCAGAGAGCTTCGGTAGATTGCACAAGATAGGAAACATTGTTCGGCACTTCACAATCCTTTGAAGCTCCCGGGCCCGCCGAAAAATGTGCGCCATTCCTCCGGCTACCGTTTGAGGATTAACCCATATCGACCAATATCAGCAACTCTTTAACGTAACCTACGGAATGCCCGTAGGTTACGACCTTCGCTAAAACAAGGGACACCAAAAAGGGGACCCGAAACCAGAGGTTTTTACGACTTAAGAGCCGGCAGCCAGTCCTCTCCATCCAAGATCATTGGGTGGCTGCCCGGATGGGACTAATTCACCTCCCAGTTCCCCTCTAAACCCTGTCGGAGCCTCATAACCGCGTTGCCCTTCTTCCGAGGGAGGTGATCCTCGGCCTCACGCGGGCTTCCGCCCGCTCCTATTCTTGGACCGTATCAAACTCCGCCGTGCACGTTCCCAACCGAGATTATCAGGAACGAGACGTGAGAGATAGCGGGTGGTCCGGGGCTTTGCCTGCTTTTCGGAACCCAGCTCTGCCAACCTCTGCTGCCGAAAAACTTCTCGGTGGTTGTCTAACCGCCGAATCTGGCGGACCCTCCGAAACCGCTGTTCCTCCAGGTCAAAAAAGCTCCGTTGCCTGATTGGCCGCCCACCCTGTATAAGTGGCCGGGGTCTCCCCGAACCTGGCGAAAAGAACCGGGAGAAGTGTGAATCTGCCCAACCGCTGGCCGATCTCAGCCCTTTATAAAGCTGCCCTGGTGTTTCAGCACGGAGGCGAACCGCGGTCTCCCCCTTCGACCGGTACAGATCTTATTGGGGAACCGATCCCCCGGCGAATTCCCCAACCGAAATGGGGAGATGTGAAACCGGGGAAAAAATCCGGACGGGGCAGGCTGCGGATCCGAGGGAACATCCGCAGAGGGGAAATGATGCCGATTGGCCCCAGTGTAGCCCTGGGGTGGCAACAGGTGTTTCCGACAGACGTCGACCCATTTATGATCACTCGGCATAATAAGCCTCTGTTGCATTCAAGGAATAACCGCTTGCTGCCACCAGGCCCGTATAGCTCACGTTCGAACTTCTTTCGCCAGAATTGGAGCAATGTGCCCTTCTGAGGTTTGGTTTTCGATTTGCTTAGACCGGTTCCGATTACAGGGATAGCTACTCACGGAAACTACAGCCTGCGTTCTGTTGGGCCGGAAAGCCTCACCCGGGCTAGGCCGGAGACCCGCAGGGCACCTGCTAAACAGTATCAGGCATGGTGCGGAGACCTGAACACCTAATCACGGTCGAAAGGTCTTCGGCAGGCAAGGGGTGACGAGTTTCAGCAACATGAGCGGACACTGAAGGCTGTAGCGAAATTACACGGATTCGGAATCCCGACTTGGAGTGATTCAACCGAGGTTTGGCCTTTTGCAAGAAGAACTTTTAGGGTAAACTCCTAATTGGGAAGGAGGCAATCCCTAACAAGTCGCGAGGTTTGGGGAGGACTTATCGATGCAAGTTTTCGGACCGGGCCATGTTCACGGGCCTCAAGGGTTGGGAGGTCCTCATCTGCCGAAAGGGCTGCATCCAACCCGTTCAGTAAACTCCGCACCGATCCAGGACGAGGTGCAGATCTCGGAGGCGGCCCAACGACTTTTCGAGGCCCAGGAGGTTAGCCAGATCCGGTGGGACCGAGTGCGGGAAATCCGGGCCCAAATTGCCGCTGGGACTTACGAAACGCCGGAAAAACTCGAAATTGCTCTTCGCCGGCTTCTGCAGCGTTTGGGCGAACTTTGAGCCTGGGTAAGGGCGGCCCCGGACGGTCCGTGTGTCAAAACGGCCGGGCCATGGGGATATCCAGCTTTCCTCAAAAGCTTAATCTTTTGCGATACCCCGCTGGACTTTTCCTGACAAACTCCTTCTTGGGAGCATTCAACGGCGGACCCGAGCTAGCTTCGCCTCGCACCTCCCGGGGAAACTTTGCCCGGTTCCAAAACTATTCGGGCACATACAAGCTCGCTGGGGAGGGCCGGTATCCTGCCCCGACAGCTTCGCTTTCTCCATCCCCATGGACTAACTTTCCCTAGACCGCCGAGTAACCCTGCTCCCTTGGGGAGACTTCTCCCCGGCCGGCAAAGGCCGAGCCTGGAGAATCCCAGGAACACCGATATTTTCGTGGGGGAAAGCTTTTCACCGATGACCCCATCTCGGGCTGAGACCCCCGTTCGCAATAGGCACTGTGACCCGCCTGATTAGGATCCCCTTTTTCTCCCCAGCAACATTGTATTGGCCAGGTTTGTGGGGTGGTTGGGCTCCTGACTAGAATTAAAAGGTTGACCAAGCGGGTAAGACCTCGATGCACCACGTCTCGGCCTTGCCGGAAGGAAGTTTTCAGGCTCGGTAGCTAACAAGTCATGTGAAGCCAGCATCAAAAATGATGGCGGAATCGCCCGAGATAAAGCCAGTTCCCACGAGTTTGTCCCCCGCCGAGCAGTTCGCCCAATATCTCGGTCGGCGGGGCAAACGGATGACCCCCCAACGTGAACTGATCGTGGAACAAATTTTCAGCCACCATGATCACTTCGACGTTGAGGAGCTACTGGATCATTTGCGGGATTTGATCAGCCAGCGTCGGGTGAGCCGGCCGACGGTATATCGGACACTCGCGGAACTGGTGGACGCGGGACTTCTTCGCAAGATCACCATCGGCACCCGGGCTGTCTACGAACATGAGTACGGCTATCCCTCCCATGACCATTTCTTCTGCCAAGCCTGCGGGGGTTTGATCGAGTTCCGTAGCCCGGCCTTAGAAAAACTCCGAGACCGGTTGGCTCGCGAGCATGGGTTCCAGGTCCTTGGCCATCGCATGTTCATTCTCGGGCTTTGTCGCGAGTGCCAACGTCAGGATCGGAGCAGTGTGAAACCGTGCTTGGAGCCTCCCGGTTTGCCCCGGTGATATGTCCCCGGTGGTAGTCTACCACTAGCCGAGACCTCATCCGCAAGAAGAGAGTAAGGAAAACCCGCATGAAAACTCCACGGCTATCTAAACGTTCTCTTGCCTCCAACTAAAGGAACCGCTGAATACTTCCGCTCGAGAGTGTACGTGGTCCCCAAGAACCATAATAAGTGGCCAAACGAGAGACGAAACTATCGACAAATTGGGCCAACGTCTTGGGCAGGTTGAATTACTCCGAGTTTGCTGAAAGTCTTCTCACCTTTCCTCGGGGAAAGTTCGGGAGGAAGAGACTAGCGGATAGCTGCCGAATCCTGTCGGAATGCGGTGGAAGCTGTTCCGTCTTTTCGGATTACAAGGAGAAGGTCCTGGGCCCTCTCCAAATGTTCGCCCGAAGGCCCGGGAAGTGCCAGCTTTTCCCCAGGCCGATAGTCCATAAAAAGCTCGATAGCGGACGGTGCAACTTTTAGGCAGCTTGCGGTTTTCACGGTCGACTCCAAAGCCGTGCAGAGCATCTTCTCCGTAAGGCTCTGCACAATTGCAGGCCGGTGAGGATCGACCACTACGAAGGTCACTAAGGCCTCCTGCCCTAAGCGGTGCAACCCTTTCAAAACAAGGCAAGTTCGCCCGTCCCAAAGCACAGTTCCCACCTTTTGCCAGGTGGTGGACCGATCGGGAACTCGAGCAAAATTGAGAAAGTGAATCAAAAGGCAACCTCCTTTGCGAACTGCCGCATACATATTTTGAACCGCTTCCGCCACTTGGATAGGGTCGCGGGCAAGAGAGAGCGAATTGCCGAGGCAAACCACGGCATCAAACGATTCGGACTGGGGATGGCGACTCAGAAAATTCCGCACCAGCCAGGTTAACCCAGGTGGTTCCCCAAAACGAGTCTTTGCGAAAGCAATCATTGCAGGGCTTGCGTCGGCTCCTTCCACCACCAAACCCCACGAATGAAACAAAGCCGCATGATGCCCCGTTCCGCAGGCTACATCTAGGACGCGTTGAACGGCGAACCGATCAAAAAGCCAGCGGTAAAATGGGGCTTCATGGGCCAGGCGTTTTTCCCAATCAATCAGTTTCTCGTAAAGTTCCGGGGGTATTTCAAAAGAGACTTTTTCCGGTGATTGCGGCAAACTGTCGCTCACGGTCCCTACCTCATCAGCATGATTTTTGTACTATCAGGCTCCAACCGTGTAAGCCGAATCAGTGCCCGAGCAACCGACTCCTTCGGGCTGCCTAAGAACATCCCCAGAAAATTTCCAACCGCAGAAGTTTAAAGCGGACTCAGAATTGACTTTGCAAATCCCTAACCTGTGTCTCTTTCAGCCATTACCAATGCCCGGGTGGCCTTCGGGGTAGACCGACAACTTTCGGCGATATGGGGACACCGGTGCCTATCGGCCAATGCATCCCGCTTTCTGTCTTTTACCAAGAGTACCACTTATCCCTGTGACCAACCAGCACAGCAGAACCATCGCAGGGAATTGTGAAAACCCTCAAACACCCGGTAGGTCGCTGGCGAAGGACATCCTCCCGGAACGCCCGCGGTCTCAGGCTGTCACTATCGGCCGGGAGCATGGGTCTAGCTGGGCCCTCCGGTCGAGTCGAATCCCCGTAGCAGCCCAGGGGGAATTTCTATTTCCGTTCGAGGGCTAACCTCCCAGTTTATCCCTCAAACCCCCGCAACTTGCTACAGGGAAAGCTGTTAGGGCGTGCAAATCCCTTCGGGAAGAGCTTCGAGAGCCGATGGAAGACAAAACGCTGATCCACTGCGAATAACCATTTCGGAGCCGAATAAAGCTGAATATTCGATGGGTTTCCACCTCGCAGGGAGGTACTGCGTGTTGCGGGCGGGGGGCAAAGTTTTCGGGAAACCCTTTTAGGACGGCAAGAGTTTCTGTTCGAAAGACGCACCTCTATACCCGGGCCCTACTACTCAACCTCCAGCAATTCGGTCCCAACTTCCTCCCAAGATTCGGAGGTCTTTCCATAGAATGTAGGAAGAGGCAATTACGGTCGCGGCACAGCTCGGGCCGCCAAGGCATACTGACCGTTTTCCGATGGCAGAAGCCCAAGTCAGCAATCTCCCCGGGAGGTCTCAAGCTTTCCGCGGGGTGGCCCAACTCCGGTCGAGGTGTCGGTAGAAGGTTCCACGTCAGCCTGGATGGCCCAAACTGAGTGGGTGGGATTCCTTAGGGTAGGATAGAGCCCCAAATCGAAGGAATGCCAGGTTAAAAAAGGCGGACTCCCAAAACCGCAAATTGGGCTCTCGGTACCCCTCCCCAAGCTGATTGCCCAAAGCGGGTCTCGTGCCAAAACCCCCGGGAAACATGGAAAATACCCCCGACCCACCCAACTCTATCAGCAAAGCGAACTTCAAGCTAGGGTTTTTCAGCCCACCATGATTTGGTCTGGGAGGTTTGTAAGTTCCGGAATTTTGAACCAAAACGGAAGCCCGATTGTGACGACCGAAGGGCTTTGGGACGAGTGATTAGCAGTTTGCTATGGATCCGAAATACGACTTTGACGTGGTGGTCATAGGAGGCGGTCATGCGGGGGTAGAAGCTGCCTTAGCTGCAGCTCGCCTGGGGGCTCGGACCGCCCTTCTGACCTCCAATGTGGACACTGTGGGGCAAATGAGCTGCAATCCTGCCATTGGCGGGGTAGCCAAGGGCCAATTGGTCCGGGAAATCGACGCTCTTGGGGGGGCGATGGCTCGGGCCATCGATGCCACCGGGATCCAATTCCGGGTTTTAAACCGGCGAAAAGGGCCGGCTATGCACGGTCCTCGCGCGCAAGCCGACCGAAAGGCCTATCAACAATACGTCCGCCGGCTGGTTGAGGAACAACCCAACGTCTTTCTCCGGCAGGAGACGGTTACCGATCTTTTGGTGGAAAAAACCGCCGATGGCCTGCAAGCAGTGGGAGTCCGGGTCCGTGGGGGAGCGGTCTATCGGGCCGAGGCGGTCATCCTTTGTGCAGGCACTTTTTTACGGGGGATCCTCCATTACGGACCCACGATTTTGCCGGGTGGACGGGCAGCCGAACCGCCAGTCGAGGAGTTAAGCCACTCGCTTGAGGCACTTGGCTTTGAAATCGCCCGGTTTAAGACCGGGACCTCCCCCCGCCTGGATGGTCGAACCATCGACTTTGACAAGCTCACCATTCAGCTAGGGGACGACCCGCCCCAGCCCTTTTCCTTCCTGACAGACCGCTTGGAGGTGGAACAGTTGCCATGCTGGATTACTTACACCACCCCGGCACTCCATGAGCTTTTGCGAGCCAATTTGCACCGAGCCCCGCTGTTCACCGGGCAAATTCAATCCGTGGGACCTCGGTATTGTCCCTCGGTAGAGACCAAAGTCGTGCGATTCGCGGACAAGGATCGGCATCAACTGTTCTTAGAACCGGAAGGCCGACACACTCATGAAATTTACGTGAACGGCCTGTCCACAAGTGTACCCCGAGATGTGCAAGACGAAATGGTCCGCCTGGTGCCGGGATTGGAACGGGCGGTGATCATTCGCTACGGATATGCGATCGAATATGACTATCTTCCTCCTGTACAACTGACACCATGGTTGGAAACAAAACGGGTGAAACGGTTTTTCTGTGCTGGGCAGGTCAATGGGACCACCGGCTACGAAGAAGCCGCCGCTCAGGGACTAGTGGCCGGGGCAAGTGCCGGACTTCTCCTCCAGGGGAAAGATCCCCTTATCCTCTCCCGGGATCAGGCTTACATCGGGGTAATGATCGATGACCTTGTTACGCGGGGTGTGGACGAACCTTACCGCATGTTCACCAGTCGGGCGGAATTCCGCCTTCGCCTTCGGCATGATAATGCGGATCGACGTTTGACCCGGCTGGGATACGAGCTGGGGTTAGTCGACGAAAACCGCTACCAGCGGTTGGTAGAGAAAGAGCGGCAAATCGAGGCCCTCCGAAGTTGTCTCGAGAGTCTGCGGATCGAGGGAGTCCCGGCCGACGTTTACCTTCGCCGGCCCGAAGTCACATGGGAAACACTCCTCCAGTACTTCCCCCAACTTGCCAGCTTTTCCCGTGAGGTCAGCGAACAAGTGGTTTACGACATCAAGTACGAAGGCTATGTCGCTAGGCAGGAGGCAGAAATCCAACGTCAACGCCGGTTGGCGGAATATCGAATTCCAAGCGAGTTGGACTATTTTTCCGTTCCCGGCTTAAGATTCGAAGCCCGGGAGAAACTTGCTCGGGTTCGACCTCACAACTTGGATCAAGCAAGCCGAATTAGCGGCATTACACCGGCCGATATCGCCGTGCTCATCATCCATCTGAATTCGCGGGGCCGGCAAACTAGCAAGTCCCCTGCCGAGGTGAGGGCTCGAGAATAGGCCCCGAAAGTACCTTCCAGTGGTGCCCTGGGCAACAGAAGGATGGCTTTCTCCTGCCTGCTCCCTCGGAACAATCCGGCACAAGGTCCCGGGTTGGTAACACACCGGGCTTTTCGGGTCCTCCAGATTAATCCCCCGCAAACAGGGTAGAAGGCATGCTCTCGGGAAGAAAGAGGGATTGAGGCAGCGGGCGGAAACCCCCGCTCCAGTTCCAGCTTTTACCGGCAAGGTTAGGGGCCGGCTCGGTCGCGGACCGCCAGCCCACCCCCCTGGGGAAAATCTCTGCCCAACTACTGGGAAGGGAAAGAAACGAGCTTCCTTCCCGCAGGTGTCAACGGAAAGTAGTGACGGATAGCTTGGCGAAGTTCCTGCAACGAGCGGGCTTGGCACACGGCTAGTCGGTACCGGCTTGCTCCCGCCCGGCCTATGCCCAGCCGACAGGCATACTTTTGGGCTAGGATGAGAGCGGTTCGCGACGGAAGTTCTGCAGCCAGTCGATCCACATGGGTCAAAAGGATGTCCCGCTCCTCCTCTGCTGAGGGCGGAGGCGGAACAGGTCGGCCGGAAATAAGGGCAACGATTTCCCGAAAGATCCAAGGCCGGCTCACCGCCGCTCTGCCAATCATTACCCCATCCACTTTCCAACGGGAGAATGCTTCTACTGCCGCTTGGGCCGTGGTGATATCGCCGTTTCCAATTAGGGGAATCGTTCGGAGATGCTCCCGGACGGCGGCAATGGCTTGCCAATCGGCTTTGCCGGCCATCTTCTGAGTGGCAAACCTCCCATGAACGGTAATTCCGGCAGCACCAGCAGCTTCCACAATCTCGGCCACCTTTCCCGCCACATTGGCCGAAGGATCCCACCCCAAGCGAATTTTGGCCGTGATCGGAACCCCTCCTGCCGCCTCTACTGCTGCCGCCACAAGCTCGCCAATTCGTTCCGGATGTTTCAGAAGGCCCGCTCCTCCTTCTGAACAAACACTTACCTGGTAGGAAGGACACCCAAAATTTAGATCGATCACCGCCGGGTGAAATCGATCTATCACTAGCCTTACTGCCCTCTGCAACCAGGAGGGATCTCGATCCCAAAGCTGGATGGCTACAGGGCCAGGTTCCCTTTCCACCCCCCAAAGCTGGAGCGGTACCTCCCCGGTTCGTTCCCATTGTTCCACCAGGCCGCGGGCATGAACTAGTTCCGTGGTGGTTAACCCCACGCCGCCGAAGCTCCGCAACAAGGTCCGATAAAAATAATTCGTGTAGTCAAGTAGTGGAGCCTGGACGAGTGGGGGATCCACCACCACCGATCCCAATCGGATGGGCCGAACCCCCGGAAGGCCGGCATCTTCTGTCCGAACACTCTCGCCTGGAGCCTGCTTTTCGAGCATCTTGCACGTCTCTTGCAACCCCGAGCGGGCCAAGTGGGATTCTGAATAATTCCCTCGCAACCACTCCTCAATGCTTCCGCCTCCAACATTCGGGCGATGGAATCGAAAGGTAATTAACCGGGGCGATTGGCTTTTCGGTCCTTAAATTATTCAGGATTCCCATCGTATATTAGCTGGATCTTCCCGATTCTTTCAGTCCTTTGTTTACCAATTAATCCCCCGCCGATCTGGGTGGGCACCGGAAGGAAGCTTGGGCAAGGAAACGCAAGCCTTTACCCGCCAAACGTTGCTCTGGCCGCGGCCGACCTCTCCACCGTCCAGCAAATGCTCGAGCTCTCTCCTTTTCCCGGACACCTCCAAGCTGTAGCCTACCACCAGCTTCCAGGAAACATCCAGTCCGGACACCGGAGCAACTTAACTTTCCCCGGAAATCACTCGGTTGGAAAACCCGAGGGTCGGTTTCTTGCCAGCTCCAGGTGTAAGGAGGGTCCTGTTGCCAAAGTAAAAGTCGGTTCTTAGGGAAGGGTAGCACCAGGCCACAAGAAACTTCATTTTTCCCCGGGAGGGCTGCATTTCAGAATAAATTGAGAACAGTAAGGTACCCGCTAAAGCGACACCGCGGCTAACAAAGTGCCATCTGGCCACGCCCCAGGGGGAAGGCCCGCTTTATTCCGAGGTCCTTGGACGTTCAAGGATGAGGGAAGCAGCAAAGCTTCGCGATGGCACATCTCGCGAAACGGTAGCATCCGCATATTCGGCGATGGCCCGGTTATACTCGATGACTTGATCAATCCATCGTCGTTGCAGATCAACATATAACTCGTTCACTTCAAGCAACTTAGTGATATCGTGGCCACGACTGTAGAAGGATTCCAGCTCCTCGGCCCAGGCGGTATCCGCAAGCCCAATGGCCTCTACAGCAACAGGGAGAGCCTGTGCAGTACCCGCCACTTTGACTGCCAGTCGCTGGAATCGAGGATCTTCCTTCTGTGACTGAGAAAGTTTTTCCCACTGCAAATCATACCCTCCCACATGTGGCAAAGTGCTCGGGAGGAAGAGATCGGTACCGTGGGGCAAGCGGAGCAAGTGGCCAAGGCGGCTCTGAGTTTCGACGATCGCCCGTTCCCATTTATCTTGCTCGGCCTGCAACTGATGCCGCCATGCTCGAAGCCGGAGGAAACCCTCGGCATTTCCTGGCAAGTGAGAATTTTGGAAAAGAAGAACCGCCCATTCTTCCGCTAAAGCAAGCTGATCTTCAAGGAGAAACCACTTGGCCCAGAGGCGAGCAAGTTCCCAGTAGGTTTGAACCACCGCTAAGCGATCGCCCGAGCCGGCACGTTCGAGGCAATCCGTCAATTCCCACGCGGTCACCGGGAGAGGACTTACCGAACCAAATCCAGCCACCCGCTCCGGGAACATACCGAACATCCATCCGGTTGCCATTCGCCGGGCAACTGCCGACTCCAGGCTCTCAAGCCCCGCAAACCGACGCAATGGCTGCGACTGTTCGGGTAGCGAAGGTCGAAAGGCGTCCCTCTCCCCCCTAAAGGCCTCGGTTCCTGCCCCCACCGGTTGCCCCAGCTCTCCCTGAGGGCCAGTACCAGACGGAGGGGGATTCCCGTCGACCGGTAAAAGCGGCTCGGTTTGGACACCGATCGCACCCCGGAAATTTTCACCCGAAGTTCCTCCGGTAGCGGGCCCGGCCGGGGAAGCCGATCCGCCCGCGGAGGGTGTTCCCTGAAGGCCCCCCGGAGGCACCGGGAGTTGCTGCCATCCGCTTGACGGCGGGCTTTGACCTTGAGGTTCCCCTCCCGGCTCACCTTGCGGCACCGTTTCCCAATGCAAGGCCGGGGATACCGTGCCCGATCCTTCGGAGGCAGGGGGCAAAACGCCGCTTCGATTCAACTCCGATTGACCTAGCATTGTCCCAGGGGCCCCTGCCTCCTCCAACGCCCGTCGGCCTATAAGCATGGCAGCAATGCTATCTGGGCTCAAACCGGCACCGGCAACCGAGAGGGCATACTCCGCAATCTCCTGGTTGTAAGCACAAAGAGAGTCGACGATGGCGAGCTCCGTTTCCAATCGGCACTCCGCTGCCCGGAGAAACTCCATCGTGGATCCTTTCCCCTGGGAAAGTGCTTGAACTGCCGCAACCCGCCAGTCTTCCGCCGGCTTAAGGGCTGCCACCGCGGCCTGAACTTCCCTCCACCGAAGCGGAATCGTTCGACCTAACAAGTGGATCCGCAAGGGCAATCCTTGTCGGGAATAAACCTCCTCGTAGTAAGTGCGGTACTCGGAAAGTAAAAACAAATCTCCGGGCAGAGGAGGCGGTTCGGACCCAGGCCAGGATAGAAGTTCTGCCAACCGTGCCTGAGCGGACCGGAGATCCAGGAAAGCTCGCTCTGCTTCCCACCGAGCCCGAGCCTGCACGGCCCGGGCCAAATTGAGCTCAGTTGCCGGGATCGGAGCCGAGCGAAGTTGCTCCAGATACTCCGACCACAAGCCGGTTTTGATGCCCTTCGCAACCACCTCCCAATACACTTTCACCATAGCTTCACGGCGGGCGGTGTCCGTCACTCTTGCCAAGGCCGCACGGAGCCGAACCGGCTTCGTCTCACCCAGCCGGCCTACCCCAAGCACAAAAAGCTGGGCAAGACGAGCCCTCAATTCTTCCCCCACAAGAGCCTGCTCCGGAGCCGAATCCTCCCCTCCTCCTGAACTTGCCCCCTTACTTTCCCCAGGGGCTGCTGGCTGGGCCGAACCCAAGGGCCGGCCCTCCGGCGATGAGAGCCGACCGGGTTCGGCATTTGGGGAGGAACCAGTCTCCTGGGGGATCTGACTGGACCCTGAAGAGGGCGGTTGGTCGACCTCGGCACGCGTTGCCTCCAACCCCGACGCAAACGCCGAAAGGGCTTCCGCCTCCGTAGTCCAGACCGCCCCCGTTCGAAAAACCACCAGAAAGAAAATCGCCGCCAGCACCGTCGGGCCAAGATACGGGGTTTTCCACGTCCAAAAGATTCGGCGGAGCTGCCCAAATCCGAAGTTCATCCGCAACCCTCGCAGATTACGCTCCATGGTTTTTATCCCTCCCGGTAGAAAAAAGAGGAATCTCCCGATCACCCCGGCTAGGTGCCCCCAGAACTCACTGGCCGGCAACCTTCGCCTTTCTGCCACCGAGTTTCATTGCCTTTCCCCCACCGACTTTCACGCCGATCCGCACGGTGGGGACGTTCCGCGGATTGCCAAGGTGTCAAATCCTCCCCAGTAACTTCGCCCCGCAGGAAACCTAAGCCCCTGCAAACCCCCTATGAAACCCCCAAACTCCTTATGAAGAATCCCGGAAGTATTAACCCATTCGATCGATCCGACAACTGCCCGCCGTTTTTCCGTGCCCCGGTCGGCCAAAAGGGCAAGATCTTTTCGAAGATCTCTTCGTTGATCTCTTCCTTGTCCCCGGAAACAGTGCTTTCCGGGGAAGGGAGTAGGCGATTTCCTTCACAAACCCCTTGACCGAGAAATTT